>Ga0123354_10004434_pt1 | contig 19900 bp, 16 predicted proteins | sample TergutLab28metaG_2_FD_97872 | JGI IMG/M metagenome (GOLD analysis project Ga0123354, IMG submission 97872) | Labiotermes labralis P4 segment gut microbial communities from Petit-Saut dam, French Guiana - Lab288 P4 | ecosystem: Host-associated > Arthropoda: Insects > Digestive system > Gut ...
CAGTTCGGGCGTTTTCAAGTCGGACAGGTAAGATTTATATACTTTGTAGTCGACAGAGCCATTGTTGTTGCTCGCTTTATTGGTTTTACCCGTTGTTCGCTCGGATGTAATATACAAGGTTCTGTACCTGTTCGTTTCGGGCGCAATACTTGTGCGCTTGATCGACTCGGATACGATGATGACCATAATCATCATGATGGCAAGCGCCGTACCCGCAATGGTGATGATGCTGATGAACTTGTTCTGTTTCAGCATTTCGATGGCTTGTTTGAAATAAATTTTATACATAAAATAATAATTATGAATTATGAATTGGAAAACATTATACATCCTATTATTCTTCTTGTTTTACAGCTATTGCCGGTTGAGTTTTACTTGCTATATATGCCGGATACCATGCGCTTGCTAAAGCAAATACAAACAGTAGTATGGTTACCGTAATTAACGGAATTACTATTTTGCCGAATTTCACTTCATTGGAAAACAGGATAAGATGTATATGAAAATAGATAAGAAACCCTGCTATTACGGCACAAAGAGTGAGAAAGGCGCTTTGTTTGATTACTAATTGTTTTAATTTACTTTTTGTGCTTCCCAATGCCATTCGGACGCCATATTCGCAAATCGATCGTTTCGACTGACGATACATTAGACTGAATGTGCCTAAAAATGCGAATATAGTAAGAAAAAAAGCAGGCACAAGCATCATAGACAGTTGTATAAATACGTTTGCATTTTCATTTTTGCTTATATCATCTACCCTTATTAAATTATAATTATATCCTTCTTTTTCCGGAAAATCTTTTTGTGCCTCTTTCCAAAAATAATTTGTAAAATCGTCTATTTGTCCACGTTTTATTTTCAATAATTCATCGCCTGTACGACCTCCGAATGCAGAATAAGCAAAAAAAGCCGAAGGCATTTTTTTGCTGTAAGTCGATGCTTTTATATCATTCATTACACCGGTGACCGTAAAAGTCCTTCCCTGATAGCTTAATTTTGCACCTAAAATTCGCTGGAATTTTAATGAATCAACTAACGATTTTGTAAGTACGACGGGATAAGTGCCGTCTTCCATCACCTCATCCTTAAACCATGCGCCTTGCAACATTTCTACTTGAAAAATTTTTTGAAAATTTGCATCGCTCTTTCTTACATAAAAAGGATATTTTCGGTTGTTTACTAAAAGAGAATCTTCCTTGAAAAAATCGCTGCTCCGTAAAAATGGGAATGTGCCACTGCCATAATGTTTATATTCAATATATTTGCAATCGTCTATCTTTTTTCTAAAAATATTGTATTTTTCATAAAAACTTTCATTTGCAACACTTTCATCAATACTTATCATTACGACATTATCCACATTCAGGTTTTCAGCGGCAAAATATTGTTCCATCAATATAGTAACTTGTATAAAACAGTAAGATAATACTATAAAAACAAGAACCTGTCCAATAAATACCCACACGAAGTATTTTCGCTTGTTCCATATCAGTTTAAAAATATGATTATTCATTAATACCTCCTTTCAGTTCATCAGCAATCACGGCATTTACAACTTTTAAAGCGGGATAGAAACAAGATAACAAGCTAAATATAAGTATTAATGCAAAAAGTTCTGTTATCATATACCCATCCAATACATTTGCCGGAATAGAAAATGTAATTTTGTAGTTTCCAGTGCTGAGATTATCATTTATAAGTTTAGCTACACCCATAAAGGTAATGGGCGTTAATATCAACCCTAAAATTGATCCAATGAGAGTTACAATTGTGTTTTCTTTGAATATTTCATAAAATATTATTCTTCGAGAAGCGCCATACGCCCTTTTTATGGAAAACTCTACCATTTGATCCATTATTTTCCCCGAATTAAGAGAAATGATAGTGAAAGCAGGTATCAACAATTGTATGATGATGAGCGCTATTATTGAAATATATAGCGAATTGCTAACCTTATCTTTCATCGATTTCCATTCGGTTTCAGCCGGTTCGGATTTTATTGCACCTTGCTTAAACAACTGCCGGTGAAGCCGGTTTAGTTCTTCGCTGATTTTCGGCAAGGATTCTTTATTCTTTGCTTTAAGAAATATGTTATACCAAGGGTATGCATTTCGTCGTGGTATATTATTCAGAGTATAAGGGATATAAAGCCTTCCGTTGCTAAATCTCGAAAAGTTGTTCGGACCTTCTACTATACCGATGATTTTGAATTTATTTCCCAGAATTTCGATACTCTCTCCTAAAACATTGACTCTACCAAAGAAAGATTCTGCATATTCCTTTGTTATCACTAATACCGGAATTTTGTTTATTTCTTCATCCTTGCTGAAAGGTCTGCCGGCAATATACTTAAATTTGAATATATTGAAGAAATCGCTGTTGATATATGCTGCGGGAGAGTAAATGATTTTATATCCATTATGGATACGAAAGAATTGACTGTTATATCGAGCAACATATTCAGGTTCTTTCAATTGGCTATAATACGCCGCCAGGGTTGAATCGATTGATACTTTATCTCCATTCTGAAATAAGATTTGCTCGACTTCGATTGTTTTGTCTTTATTCACCTCGGGAGTAATATTTCCGGTTTGAATTTTTAAAAATATCATATAAGCAAACACAAATACAAAGGTAAGAGCTACTCCTCCGATTGAGGTAAAGGTATAGAATCTGTTCCTCAACAGCGAATGCCATACTGTTTTCAAATATATCAAATTCATGATTTATAATTCATAATTCTTTTATTCAATTCTTCTTCCGTCGAAGAACCGTACAATCTTTTTTGTCGTTTTTGCAATGTGTTCGTCGTGAGTCACCATCACGATGGTTGTTCCTTCGTTATTCAACTCAAACAACAATTCCATGATTTCGGCGCCCATTTTACTGTCGAGGTTGCCGGTAGGTTCGTCGGCAAGGATGATGCTGGGATTGCCGATTAAGGCGCGGGCGATTGCCACGCGTTGGCATTGTCCGCCCGACAATTGCGCCGGAAAGTGTTTCATGCGGTGTGAGAGACCTACTTTTTCCAACACCTGTTTCGCTTTTTCGCGGCGGCTGACGTCTCCCGATTTACGGTAAAGAAGCGGAAGTTCCACATTATCAAGCACGTTCAACGAATTTATCAAATGGAAACTTTGGAACACAAACCCCAGCGTTTTGTTGCGGAACTCCGCCATCTCTTTATCCTTCATCCGGTTTGTTTCAATATTGTTAATCGCTATTTTTCCGGCGGTTGCGATGTCAAGCAATCCCATGATGTTGAGCATCGTACTTTTTCCGCATCCCGACGGTCCCATGACCGACAGAAAATCGCCTTTTTCAACTTCGAGGTTGACATTTTCCAATGCAACCGTTTCTACTTCCCGTGTACGGTAAATCTTTGTAATACCTTGTAAATTAATAATTGACATAATATTATATTTTTATAATTAATAATTCATAATTTATAATTCATAATTCATTTACTTATTTTTATTTTCTCCTTATCCTTATACTGGCTCATATCCGAAGTAATCACCTGTTCTCCTAAATTGAGACCGCTAATCACTTCTACATATTCGAAACTGCTTTCGCCCAGTTTCACTTTTCTTTTTTCTGCTTCGTCGTTTTTTACTACCCAGAGTTCGTATTCGCCTGCTCCGATATAATACGAAGCATTGGGAATCCGCAAGACGTCATCTCCTATGCTGTGAATGACATACACATCTGTCTTTAACCCGCTTCGAAGGCGTGAATTGCCGGAATCTTTCAACAATACCGTGAAATTGATAACGCCGTTTTTTACGGAAGGAATAACATTTACGACCGTTCCTTCCATTTGCATTGCTCCGACTTTGACAATGGCTTTGGCGCCGGAGCTGAGTTTTTCGGCGTAACTATCGGCAATTTCCGCTTCCACTTTGAAGTGCGATAAATCGGAAACAATAGCAATTTGAGAGCCGGCAGCGACTTGAGAGCCAATTTGATTATTCACAAACGTGAGTGTAGCGTCCATTGGAGCATGAATTCGCGAATCCTGCAACAGGCGTTGACTTTCGGCAAGCGCCTTATCGGAAATACTCAAATCCAATTGCTGCACTTTCAATTCGGCTTCAAGGTTTTTACTCTCGTTTGTGATTTGCTCTTTCAACTGTGCTAACTCCAACTGTGTTACTTGATAAGAGTATTCCGCCTGACGCACCTTGTCGGAAGTGCTTGCGCCGATACTGTCTAAATATTGTTCGTTTTTCAATTCGGTCAACATTTGCTTGAGTTGCATCTCTTTAATCTTTTCTTGCGTTTTCAGGTCGGAAATTTTGCCGGTAGAATTGATTTCCGATTGTTCCAGCTTCCGTTTTTGTATTTCTCTTTCGTCCAACTTTTGATTGTATTCGGTTTCGACAGAGGCTAACTCCAGTTTGAGAATAGCTTCTCCCTGCGCCACTTTCTCGCCGGGGTTTTTATAAACTTCTAATATCCGCGAATTGATAGGCGAAACAATCACCTCTTCGTTCAATGGGATTATTTTCCCTGAAGCGTTAATACTGAACTCAATAGAACCTTTATCCACCTTTGAAACAGTCAGGTCTTTGTAATTGACGGATGAACGCAAAAACCCGAGTAATAGATACAACGCCAAAATTACACTTACGGTAATCGCTCCGTATTTAAAGATTTGTTTTCGTAATGCTTTACGCTTTTCGTATAACGGTATTTCCCTGTCCATTTTTTTTATTTTTTGACGATTTGATTTTCCCTCTGCAATAGTTATGCCAAAAAATTAATTATTTGATAATGAATATATAACGAAAAAGCCAACTGTCCGATTTCGGACACAGCGTACGCTTTTTCGGACAGTTGCCCGTAGAAAAAACCGTGCGGTGATCGTAATTGTGAAACATAAGTTAATTATTTTTATTTTTCAACGGAAAATCGTAACTTTGCAAAAGGATGATTGACCAATTTACAATCGAAAAAATTCAATCGGCGGCGCAAATAGAGCAAGTGGTTTCCGATTTTATTACACTCCGTAAACGAGGAGTGAATTATGTTGGATTGTGTCCGTTTCACGATGATAAAACGCCTTCTTTCTATGTTTCTCCAGCAAAAAATATTTGCAAATGCTTTGCTTGCGGAGAAGGCGGAACGCCGGTGCATTTCATTATGAAACACGAACAGTTGTCCTACATCGACGCTCTGAAATATTTAGCGAAAAAATACGGTATTGATGTCAAAGAAACCGAGTTGACCGATGAAGAAAAACAAGATCGGAACGACCGCGAAAGTATGTTCATTCTCAACGCTTACGCTCAAAAATCATTTACCGCCAACTTGTTCGAACATGCAGAAGGAAAATCGGTAGGACTTCCGTATTTTCAAGAAAGAGGCTTCAGGGAAGATACAATCAAAAAATTCCAGTTGGGTTATTCCTTAGAGGAAAAGGACGCTTTCACACGGCAAGCGATAAAAGCCGGTTATAATCGGAGTTATTTGGAAAAAACAGGATTGGCGATCTCCGGCGAAAATCAGCCGATGATCGACCGTTTTCGGGGCAGAGTGATGTTTCCGGTACATACCTTGTCGGGAAAAATTGTTGCATTCGGCGGACGCATCCTGAAAAACGAAAAAACTGCTAAATACATCAATTCGCCTGAAAGCGAAATTTATCATAAAGGAAACGAGTTATACGGGATTTTTTTCGCCCGTCAAGCCATTGTCAAACAGGACAAATGTTTTTTAGTGGAAGGCTATACCGATGTTATTTCCATGCACCAAGCCGGAATAGAAAATGTGGTTGCTTCATCCGGAACTGCGCTGACTCAGGGGCAAATCCGGTTGATTCACCGCTTGACGACAAATGTCACTGTGTTGTACGACGGCGATGCGGCGGGAATCAAAGCGGCGTTGCGTGGAATCGACTTATTGCTGGAAGCAGGATTAAATATCAAAATTGTTTTATTGCCTGAAGGAGAAGACCCCGATTCGTTTGCCCGCAAGCAAAACGCTTCCTCATTTTACACTTTTATTCAAGAGAATGAAGCCGATTTTGTCCGCTTCAAAGCGGGGTTATTATTAGAAGAAGCGGGTAATGATCCTGTTAAAAAAGCGCAGACGGTCACCGAAATTGTTAATACGATCGCTATTATTCCGGAAGAAATCATACGGTTGGTATATATTAAGGAGTGTAGCCGTTTAACCGGAGTGGACGAAGGAACATTGGTTCGCGCCATTGCTAAAAAACGGCAGGAACTTCTCTTGCAGAAGAAAAAAACATTGTATTCCGACCCCGAAACAGAGTCTCCGGAAAAGAACCAAGCGCCGGATAACGATCCGTTTTCGCAACAAATTCCTTTACCCGAAGGTACTTTCGATTTTGATAAAACCGAAGCGTTAAATAAATACGAAAAGAACATTCTGTATTATGTGATACGTTACGGAGAAATTGATATGGCAAATGTGGATCAGGAATGCGATAATGAAGAGCTTCCTAAGAAAGAAGTCAAAAAGGAAGATTCAATTTATGTTATTGAATATATTGTCGAAGAATTGGAACGGGATGATTTGAAGCTGACTCATCCGGTTTACCGTAAAATATTGGAAGAAACATTCCTGAAATACAAAGAAGAAGGGTTTCGGACAGAAATCTATTTCCGGAATCATATCGACCCGCAAATCAGTAAAATAGCCGCTGAACTATCGACCGATAAATACATTGAGAGTAAAATTCACTCCAAGTATAAAAATATTCAGAATGAGGAAGAAAAACGGCTGAAGGAAATACTCCCTTATGTTGTTATCAATTACAAAAATGCTGTTTTACAAAACAATATCGACCAATTGAACCGGCAAATGCAAGAGGCGGAGCAAACGAACAATATCGGGCAAATCGATTCTTTGCTGAAAGAATTATTTGAATTGACGCGGAAGAAACAGCAGTTTGCGCTTTATTTAAGAGAAAGGATTGTGACTAAGATATGAAACCAATAAATGACGGACAACCGAAATATCGTTTGGGAGTAGCTTTAAGCGGAGGAGGCACTCGCGGATTTGCGCATCCGGGAGCGTTGAAAGCAATTGAAGACTTTGGACTTCATCCGGACATTATTTGCGGAACAAGCGCAGGAGCCTTAGCCGGCGTGTTGTATGCCGACGGTTACGCGCCGGAAGAAATCGTTCATTTATTTGTCGGAAAGGAATTTCGAGAATTTGTTGACATTCAGGTTCCAATCGCTGCTATTTTCGGTACTTCAGGTTTTCGTCGTTTTCTGAAAAAACATCTCCATTCCAAGAATTTTGAAGATTTACGGATTCCTGTTAAAATAGTTACCACCAACCTCGACGAAGGGAAAAGCGTGATATTTGACCAAGGTCCTATTATCGACGCATTAGTAGCCTCCTGCAGTATTCCAATTGTTTTTAATCCGGTGGTTATTAATGGAGTGAACTATGTGGACGGAGGCATTTTCAAAAATTTTCCGGTCTCAACTATCCGCACGTTATGCAATAAAATCATAGGCGTAAACGTTAGTCCTTTGGTTTCTAAAAAGTACAACAAGACCATCATGCACATTGCCGAACGCTCTTATCATTATATGTCGAGAACAAACACCTTGTTGGACAGGACGCTTTGCGACGTGCTGGTGGAAATTAAAGATTTGGCTTATTTCAAAACTTTTGATATGGTTAATTCGGAAAAGATTTTCAAAATGGGTTACGAATCCTCGCGTCAAGCAATAATGGAATCGATTCAATCGGGCGTATTTTCCGTACTTTGTGCAACCGATGATGGTTCTCAAAAAATATTACTACCTTAAGAGAAAATAAATGGAAAACGAAAAAATTATTATATATCAGGTACTTCCGAGATTGTTTGGCAATACGAAATCTACCAATACAATAAGCGGGAGTCTGAATGAAAATGGGGTAGGGAAGCTTTCCGCTTTTTCGTCCATAGTACTACATGCCATTAAAGAAATGGGATTTACTCATATTTGGTACACAGGATTATTGGAACATGCCACTCAAACCGATTATTCAAAATACAGCATTCGGAACGACCATCCGGCAATTGTGAAAGGAAAAGCCGGCTCTCCGTATGCGATTAAAGATTATTACGACATCGACCCTGATTTAGCGGAAAATGTTCCTCAACGCATGAAAGAATTGGAAGCGCTGATTGAAAGAACGCATAAGGAAGGTTTAAAGATGATTGTAGATTTTGTCCCGAATCATGTCGCCCGTCAATACTATTCAGACGTCAAACCTCAAGGGGTCGTTGATTTGGGAGAAAACGATAATTGCCTCGTTCACTTCAGTCCCGACAATAATTTTTACTATTTTCCAGGTCAGGCGTTTTCTCCGGATTTTGAATTAACGGTTCAAGGAGATACCTATTATGAGTTTCCGGCGAAAGCAACCGGGAATAATTGTTTTTCCGCTCATCCGAACCGGAACGATTGGTACGAAACCGTTAAGCTGAATTATGGAGTAGATTATTTAAACGGAACCTGTCATCCCGCACTTGACGCTAGATCCCCTGAAAATACCGCTAAAAACCATGAGATTGCCAACGACAGAGCCGACACGGTTCCTAAAACATGGCTTCAAATGTATAACATATTACGGTTTTGGGCTTCCAAACAAATCGATGGTTTCCGGTGTGACATGGCTGAAATGGTTCCGGTCGAGTTTTGGGAATGGTCTATCTCCCGCCTGAAACGGGAATTTCCGGAAATCTTGTTTATTGCAGAAGTTTACGATCCGAATCAATACCGGAATTATATTTTGAAAGGTAAATTCGACTATCTGTATAATAAAGTAGGATTGTATGATACCTTGCGTGCAATTGTCTGCGGAAATCAACCGGCTTGGGCTATTACCCATTGTTGGCAAGCAGTTGACGACATTCATGCACAAATGCTAAACTTTCTCGAAAATCACGATGAACAACGGATTGCTTCCGATTTCTTTGCCGGCGACGCATGGAAAGCAATCCCTGCTTTGGTTGTTTCCGCCACGCTTTACCGCAATCCCCTCATGATTTACGCCGGTCAGGAATTGGGCGAACGAGGGATGGATGCCGAGGGATTCAGTGGATTAGACGGGCGAACCACTATTTTCGATTATTGGAGTGTCGAATCGCTGCGAAACTGGTATAATTACGGGAAAGCCGATACAGAAGCTTTGACCGCCGACCAAAAATGTTTGCGGGATTTCTACATCCGGCTGCTTGTTTTGTGCAACACCTCGCCTGCCATTCGAGAAGGCAAATTTTTTGATTTAATGTATGCGAATCCACTTTCCGTTGATTTCAATCCCAACAAACAGTTTGCTTTTATGCGTTATGCTGAAAATGAATTATTACTGATTATCACAAACTTTGACGATACGGATATTGATATTCGTATTTTCCTTCCTGAACACGCTTTTATATATTTCGGAATTGACGAAACGAAGCTCCTATCAACAAAAGAACTTATATCCGGTATAGCATTAAGTTCATCAATTTTGCGCGATTCCATTTATTCAGTTCATTTAAAGAGAAATAGTGCAACAATTATTCAATTTTTGATTCACAAGTAAGTAAACTTTATTTACAATAAAAGCACTTACAATCATGATAAAGAAAAATTGGCTAAAAAATGTGATTCTGTGAAAAATTTCTTACTTTTCTTTGATTATTACAAAATATTAATTTACCTTTGTCTCAAAATTATTACAGAAAACTTATATGCGCGTATTATTATGAGGGGAAAGCAAAATGATTTACTTTCTGCAAAGATTTTAGAAAGTATTCCAGAGAACATCAAGCCAATCGAATTCCTTACGGAATTGTTGAACATTGGGAAAGAATCTGCTTATCGCAGAATGCGAAGTGAAATACCTTTCACTTTTGAAGAAATTACAAAATTAGCGCTTGAATTGGATTTTTCGGTTGATGAAATCATAGGGAAAAATAAAGAAGAGCGTATATTTTTGGACTTACAAGCGAACAGTACGGCAAGCCATGATGAAAGCTTTCTGTCTGCGATTAAAGAGTATTACAAATTCTGTGAATTAATAAGCAATGCCCAACAAAAAGAAGTTATGGTAGTGCTTAATCGCAACAGTTTTGCTTCGTTCATCGGTTATGACTCTCTTTTTAAATTGTATTATTACAATTGGAAGCATCAAACTTACAATGTTTCTTTAAGCGACCCGTTTTGCGAAACGGTTATTCCGCCGCAAATCAACGCAATTCGGCAACAATTCAAAGCTATCAAGCCCAATATCTATAATGTACATTACATTATTGATCGGGATATTTTTCAGAATGTAGTCCGGGAAATTCAATATTATTACAACCGGAAACTTATTACTGATGAAGAAATTAATGCCTTAAGAGAAGAATTGCACCAAGTGCTGAGGAACATGGAAACAATCATGCAAACAGGATGTAATGACAGCGGAGCTTCAATGAACTATTACCTTTCGTTGTTGGATATTGAAACCAATACGAATTATGCTACTTTTGACGGAAATATCGCCTCGCTTTATCAAATGCATCCGGTTAATTTGATTTGTATTGTCAATCAGGAAATTTGCAGAATGCAAAAAAGATGGATTGAAGCCATAAAAAAATATTCGATTTTAGTTACTTTATCCAATGAAATCCTTCAAGCGGAATTCATTAATAAGCAAATTGAATATCTGAGCAATCTTACAAAAGAAATAATTTATTTTTGAGAAATCTTTAATTAACTAAACCAAGAGAGGCTGTCTTAAAATTTCACTTTTAACGACAGCCTCTTTTTTTTACCGTACTTAGTATCGCTTATCCTGCGCTTTTTTATAAAGTTTGAGAAGCGTAGATGTCTCCGCTCTCTTCAACGAGAGTGCGTTGCTTGTTAAAATATCGTACTTGCAATATTTCATTCGATTGCGTAATAAGCGTAGCATATTTGCGCATAGAATCAAGCCATTTTTTGTGTATGTCGCATAAATTCGGATTCGCAATGCTTATAGGCTCCATGCCGCTTATAAAAAATTGAGATTTGATTTGTTGCTCGTCATATTTAATGTATCTGCTGCTCGACTCAACATTCATCATCGAAAGATACAGGTGATATTTTGTTCCGAATTTATTATAACCGGTTTGAGCAATATTTTCCATCAAATTCACCAACCCGAATAAATCTTCCTTGAGTAGTGAAAAATCATCCTCATTAATCATTTTCCGTTTGTAGTAATATTGAATCTCCCGAATCAAATTTAAAAATATATCCGAATCAAAAATGAAGGTAGTTTCTCTAATTTTCCTCAAATTATCGATCGCTTTTTGCTGCATGGCTATCAGTTTCTCCGGCAAAACGGCATCACAATAAAAATACTTGAGTGATGACTCCTGATTTTGGTGTGTCCACCGGTAATAAGCAAATTTGAACAAGTGATTGAAAAAGACGATAGATCCGAATGGAACACGATTAGCGATTTCAATGGATTCAACTTCTCTTATTAACGGCTGGTCAAATAAACCTTGAAAATACTGCTGGAAAATAGACACATAATTGTCTGTGGACGTTTTATTTCCAGATGTATGTAAATCAAAAAAAACGCGTGAATGCATATCTTTTATGATTAACTCGTCGATTGAAAATCCTAAATCGACAGATAGTTTGGCAATCTCTTCGACAGTAAAGGAAATGTCGCCTCTGATTCTTCGATAAACAGATTCTCTGCTAATGTTCAAGGCTTCCATTAAATAATCAATCGACTTAACGCGAGGCGGAATGTTACTTAAAATTTTTGTTGCAATTGTACTTCTTAAATTATCCATAATATAAAAATAAATCATTTGTTATCATATCAATATTGTTACGTTGCTGATTAAGAAACGAAGCCTGAGCCGTCTCATTGGAATGAGAAATCAAAATCGAGCTTCTTTTCAGTGAGTGAATCCAATTTTTATGTGAGGCAATTAAGTCGCTATTTCCTATGTTTTGTGATGCATTAGCGCACGTCCATGATTGCGAAATTACATTTCCGTCGATGGTCCCATATACGCTATTCATGTCTATATTTAGCAATGATAAATAAAAATGACAAGTTGAACCGAGATTGTCATCGCTTCCCACTTGAATACATTTTTCAATGCAATTGAGAAAACCGACAATATCATTTTTTATTTCCATTAATTCATCAACCGATAGTAATTTTCGAGAATGAAAATATTGAAGCTCCTGAATCAATTTCAACAAAACAAAACGGTCGAAGATAAACGAAATATTTTTAACCTTACTAATTTTTTCTTTAATCTTTTGTTGAACTGCAATAATCTGCGACGGCAATTGAATTTCCGAAAAATTGCTATTGAACGATCTGTCGCTAAATTGATGCAACCACATATAGTAATAAAATTTGAAAAGGATATCAAAATCTACTACAAAGAAAGAGAATATTCGATTCAAAGAAAGCAATACTTCAACTTCTTTCGCATTAACTATGGATTGAAGTAAATTATAAAAATTCAAATGACTTGTATAAAAATACTTTTCAGGAGACTGCATATTTTTCTGATGATAATCAACGAAAGAGCCTCTGTTTCTCATTTCACTTTCAACGATTTCATCAATCGAAAAATTTAAAGTTGCAGATAATTTGACTATTTCTTCAAATGTAAAAGGAATGTTACCTTTTAATCTTCGGTAAACCGATTCTCTTCCAATGCCTAATATGTCCATCAAATATTTAAGAGCTTTTACATTTTTTGGAATGCAACTCAAAATTGTTCTCGTTAGTATTTCATCTAAACTTTTAATCATAAAATGTCATTGAGATAAAAAAGTACATAATATTTAAAATATCCCCTTTTTTTGATGCAACAAAAGTAATACTTAATTATGATATTAAATCGCATTATTGATTTTTTTTTTGACAATCATTGTATTGGTAAAAATACCACATATTCATATCCTGTCTTTGCGTTAAATAAAGAAGGATAATCAATATAAAAATATTTACATACGAAAGCGCCAAAGACATTTGTAGTATAAAAGAAATCTAAAATAAGACTTCGCATCAAACATTATGACAAACAAAAAACACAATACATGAAAAAAAGGCACTCTACACCTGTTTTTACCCGCTATACATGTAATTTTAACTTTCTTTTTGTTTTGTGTTCATTTCCCGGCATTGTACAAAACACTTTATTCTTTGGTGTTGTCGCTTGAAAATCTTTTAAGTAGAATGGTTCGAAATAAGCAATATCTACAAATGATTTTGTCTTATATGCCTTTTCCGCCCCCTCAATCATTGCTGATGCTGAAGGATACACCCCATCCTTAAAAATAGCATTGGGTGAACGAATGACGTTTCTACACTTATTCGCTCCATTACCAAAAAAGATAATTTCCTTTTGGTTCAGTATGTCCCGATACGAATCCTCATCGATAATCACTGCACGAACAGGTTCTATTTCATTCAAATTTCCATCATATAACGTTGCATATACTTCCATACGTCGAGCGTCTATCATCGGGCAAAGATACGAAGCAGAAGGTGCAAGGCGAGTTGCCATCACATTCAGCGTGGGTAGAGCTATCAAAGGAATGTTCCATCCATAACAAAGACCTTTTGCTAATGAAACGCTAATACGCAAACCGGTATAAGAACCGGGACCTTCACTCACCGCTACCGCATCTAACCCGGAATGGTTCGTTTGAATAAACCGGACAGCTTCAGCTACGTAAATTCCTAAAACAGCCGAATGTGAAGACGGCTCAGTATTCTCTTTGTTCCAAACAAGCTTTCCGTCCACAGAAACTGCTGCTGAACAAACTTGAATTGAAGATTCAATCGATAAAATACATGCCATTCGTAAATTTTTAATTAATTTTAGCCCGCAAATATACTTTTTTTAAAGATAATACGCTAATTTTGCAAAATAATTTTTGAGCTAATTATGATTTTTTCAATGACAGGATACGGCAAGGCAGATGCGGAATTTCAGAATAAGAAAATTTCCGTCGAAATTAAATCGCTCAATAGTAAGCAATTTGATATTAATCTGCGAATACCTTTAATTTATAAGGATAAAGAAATTGATATTCGAAATAAACTTTTGCAATCGATTGAAAGAGGTAAAATCGACTGTACGATTCTTATTGATTTTTCCGACAAATCACTAACCAGCATAATCAATTCGAAAGCTTTAAAAGATTATTACGAAGATATTAGAGCGATAGCAAGCACTTTAAAGATAAAAGAACCCGACGATTGGTTTTCCGTACTGCTTCGATTGCCGGAAACGGTGAAGGCGGAAACAACCGATTTGGATGAGGAAGAATGGAAAATTGTTGAGCAAACGATTGACAAAGCGTTGGAAGCTTTCACGCAATTTCGTATCCAAGAAGGAAAAATGCTTGAAAAAGTATTTATTGAAAAAATAAATAATATTGTTGTTTTATCTAAGGAGATAGAAAATTACGAATCCGAACGGATTGAAAAAACTAAAATCCGGATGCAGGAATCGCTCCGTAAACTGGAAATCGCTTATGATGAAAACCGTTTTGAACAAGAAATGGTATATTATATAGAACGGTTGGATATCAGTGAAGAAAAAGCGCGCTTGAGTAATCATCTGAACTATTTTTCCGAAACGATGACCAAAGAAAAAAGTCAAGGAAAAAAATTAGGATTTATAGTACAGGAAATTGGTAGGGAAGTTAATACTTTGGGATCCAAATCCAATCATGCTGCTATGCAAAAAATTGTTGTAGAGATGAAAGATGAATTGGAACAAATAAAGGAACAAATATTAAATGTATTATAACGGTGAAAGGAAAATTAGTAATACTTTCCGCTCCATCAGGTTCAGGAAAATCGACAATTATTCAAGACATCCTTGGCAAAAAGCTGCCTCTGGAATTTTCCATTTCCGCTACGAGCCGCCCGCCGCGTGGAAATGAAAAAAATGGTGTGGAATATTATTTCCTTAGTCCGGAAGAATTTAAAAAAAAAATTAATGAAAACTGTTTTATTGAATATGAAGAAGTTTATCCCGACCGATTTTACGGTACGCTGAAAAGTGAAATTGAAAAAAAACTTGACGAAGGACGCAACATCATTTTAGATGTTGATGTAGCCGGCGGATTGAATATTAAAAAATTATATGGAAATAACGCCTTATTGATTTTTATACAACCGCCTTCAGTCGAAGAGTTGCAACGAAGATTGGAAATAAGAGGAACTGACTCGCAGGAAGTAATTGCAGACCGCATTTCAAAGGCATCTTACGAACTGAGTTTAGCTCCTGAATACGACGCAATTGTTATCAATGATCGATTAGAAAATGCTGAAAATGAAACTATAAATATTATTAATAACTTTTTAACACACTCATGAAAATTGGTATTTATCCGGGTTCTTTTAACCCCGTCCACATTGGACATTTAGCCCTTGCAAATTATATTGCTGAATATGGCGAATTTGATGAAATCTGGTTTTTAATTACTCCACAAAATCCTTTAAAAAAGAAATTCGATTTGTTGGATCAAAATCTCAGGCTCTCTTGGTTGGAAAAATCGATTGGCAATTATCCCAAATTTAAAACGTGTACGGTCGAATGGGAAATGCCTCAACCGACATATACAATCAATACGCTTCAGAAATTGCGGGTTATGTATCCGAATTACATATTTGAATTGATTATCGGTTCGGATAATTGGGAATTAATCCATCGATGGAAAGATTATCAAATCATTCTGAAAAATTTTAAAACATGGATATATCCTCGACTTGGTTCGGGGAAAATTATCTTTAACCATCCCAATGTTCGAATGATTAAAGGCGCTCCGAAAATGGATATATCTTCGACGTTTATCCGAAAAGCCATCCGGCACGGAAAAGACGTTCGTTTTTTTCTTCCAAACGGTATATATGAGGATATTATTGAAAACAATATACTGCTTACGGAAGAAATAAAAGATATGGATACTGAAAATTTGTAACATTTTCTTAATATGAAAAGTGAATTTTTAGTATCTTTGTAGCCTATTGCAAAAAATAAAGCTGATAAGCATGCAAGAATTAAGTGAACAAGAAGTATTTCGCCGCCAAAGTTTGGAAGAACTACGGAACATGGGCATTGAACCTTATCCTGCTTCTGAATATAAGGTAACTGCTTATTCCTTAGAAATAAAAGAAAATTTCGTGGATGATGCTCCTCGACGAATCGTGCAGATTGCAGGCAGGATTATGAGCCGCCGGATTATGGGAAAGGCATCTTTTATTGAATTACAAGATTCCAAAGGGAGAATTCAAATATACATTACGAGAGATGATCTTTGTCCTGGAGAAAATAAAGATTTATACAATAATGTATTTAAAAAGGCTTTAGACATTGGAGATTTTATTGGAATTAAAGGATATGTTTTCCGTACGCAAATGGGAACCATATCCGTTCATGCGGAAGAAATGACGGTATTAGCCAAATCATTGCGTCCGCTTCCGATAGTCAAATACAAAGACGGCGTCGCATACGATGCTTTCGAAGACCCGGAATTGCGTTATCGCCAACGCTATGTGGATTTAATAGTAAATGAAGGAATAAAAAATATTTTTATAAAGCGAACGCAAATATTTAATTCCATTCGCTCTTTCTTCAACGAACAAGGCTACATTGAAGTAGATACACCTGTATTACAAAACATTCCCGGCGGCGCTAACGCCCGACCGTTTATTACTCATCACAATGCGTTGGATATTCCATTATACCTGCGAATAGCAAACGAACTATATCTGAAACGATTAATTGTCGGCGGCTTTGAAGGCGTTTATGAATTTTCGCGTAATTTTAGAAACGAAGGTATGGACCGCACACATAACCCTGAGTTTACCGCGTTGGAAATCTATGTAGCTTACAAAGATTATAATTGGATGATGAATTTTACCGAGCAAATGCTTGAAAGAGTTTGTCTCGATGTCTTAGGAACTACCGAAATAAAGGTTGGCGAGCAAGTTATTCATCTGAAAGCTCCTTTTAAAAGGATTACAATGATTGATGCAATTAAAGAAAACACAAGTATTGATATTACAGAAATGAACGAAGATGCGCTTCGTGACGTTTGCAAAAAATTAGGCGTCGAACAGGATAAAAGTATGGGAAAAGGTAAATTAATCGATGCACTATTTGGAGGAAAATGTGAATCGAACTACATTCAGCCCACTTTCATCACCGATTATCCCAAAGAAATGTCGCCTCTCTGCAAACAGCACCGAAGTAATCCTGAACTTACCGAACGGTTTGAACTAATGGTTAACGGAAAAGAATTAGTAAACGCTTATTCTGAATTGAACGACCCCATCGACCAACGAGAACGGTTTGAAGAGCAGTTGAAGCTATCTGAAAAAGGCGACGACGAAGCTATGTTTATCGATCAAGATTTTATACGCGCTTTGGAATACGGAATGCCCCCTACTTCCGGTATGGGAATAGGAATAGACAGGCTGGTTATGCTCCTGACCGGACAAATATCCATACAGGAAGTACTGTTATTTCCGCAGATGCGTCCTGAGAAGACGCACCAAAAAGAAGAATTTACTCAAATCGACTAATTATGCAAATACCTTATAAAATAGGCATTATGGGTGGCGGAAGCTGGGCTACTGCTATCGCTAAAATTATATCTATGACGCAAACCAATTTCAATTGGTACATGCGTCGCTCCGACCAAATAGAGGAATTTAAAAATTTTGGACACAATCCGTACTATCTAACCGGAGTTAAATTCAACGTGGATTGTATCATATTCTACGATGACATTAACGAACTTGTTCGAAACAGTGATGTGCTGATACTTGCCATTCCCTCGCCTTTTCTCAAACAGCACTTGCAGAAACTGACCATACCAATAAACGATAAAGTTCTTTTGTCGGCTATCAAAGGTATCGTGCCGGATGAAAATATGCTGGTTTCCGATTATCTTTCCTCTTTTTACGACGTTTCTAAGAATAAAATTGTGGTATTAGCAGGACCTTGCCACGCCGAAGAAGTTGCAATGGAACGGCTTTCTTATCTGAATATTGCCAGCACTGATCCAAAACAGTCGGCTTTGATTACGGACATGCTCAGCACTCATTTTATTAAAACTACAATTTCATCGGATGTTACAGGGGTGGAATATGCTTCCGTATTGAAAAATGTATATGCTATCGTGTCGGGAATTTGTCATGGATTAAAATATGGCGATAATTTTCAAGCAATTCTTCTTTCCAATGCGATTCTTGAAATGGAACGGTTCATCAACACCGTAAGCCCACAGCCTCGTAACATCTGCGATTCCACCTATTTAGGCGATTTATTAGTTACGGCTTACTCACGATTCAGTCGAAACCGGATTTTCGGAACGATGATAGGAAAGGGGTATTCGGTTAAAACGGCTCAATTGGAAATGGAAATGATTGCCGAAGGATACTACGGAACCAAATGCATTAAAGAAATCAATAATAAATATAAGGTGGAAATGCCGATATTAGATGCGGTTTATTCCATCCTGTATGAGAAAAAATCGGCGGTTCCGGCAATATTGAAACTAACGGATACATTTAAATAAAAGAATGTCATTGCGTTCCGAACTTGATTCGGAATCATTCACAGTCTCATGATAATAAATAAATTATGAAACAGATAGTATTAGACATAAGTAAAGTTTATGGATTTATCCCGGAAAAACAAATTTTTGACCGGGCAAAAGCGGCTGAATCCGCTAATTCTACATTGGAAAATGGTACCGGCAAAGGAAGTGATTTCTTAGGATGGTTGCATTTGCCTTCTTCTATTTCAGAAGATACGCTGAATGAAATTCAAAAAACAGCCGATGATTTACGCTCAAAATGCGAAGTAGTGGTAATCATCGGAATCGGAGGAAGCTATTTAGGCGCCAAAGCGGTAATTGATGCAATGTCAAGTTCTTTCGACAATAGGAAGAAAAAAACGCTAATCGTGTATGCCGGACATCAAATCGGAGAAGATTATTTGCACGAATTATCTGAATTTCTACATGGAAAATCATTCGGAATCATTAATATTTCCAAATCAGGGACAACGACCGAACCGGCGCTGGCTTTTCGTTTGTTAAGAATACAATTGGAAAATGCCGTCGGAATTGAAGAAGCCCAAAAACGCATCATTGCCATAACCGATAGGGAACGAGGCGCTTTACGGACATTGGCTACTCAAGAAGGATATAAAACATACATTATTCCGGACAATGTCGGCGGACGATACTCCGTCTTAACTCCTGTCGGCTTATTACCGATTGCCGTTGCAAACATCGACATTCGACAATTGATTTCAGGAGCTGTGGAAATGGAAAAAGCAACGAGAGCAAATATTTCGTTCGACAAAAATCCATCTGCCATTTACGCTGTTGCCCGGAATGAATTATATAAACAAGGTAAAAAAATAGAAATCTTAGCGAATTTCAATCCGAAGCTCCATTATGTAGGCGAATGGTGGAAACAATTATTCGGAGAAAGCGAAGGAAAAGAAAACAAGGGAATTTTTAATGCAGCCGTTGATTTCACCACCGATTTGCATTCAATGGGACAGTGGATTCAAGAAGGCGAACGCAGTATATTTGAAACGGTCCTTTCAGTCGATCAATCCAATTATACGGTTGAAGTTCCAAAAGATGAAGCCAATTTGGACGGACTGAATTACTTAGCAGGCAAACGGGTGGACTATATCAATAAAATGGCGGAATTGGGAACGCAACAAGCGCACGTTGCCGGAGGTGTTCCCAATATCCGGATTGAAATTCCCGAACTAAACGAATTTTATCTCGGACAACTGCTTTATTTCTTTGAAAGAGCCTGCGGTATCAGCGGATATTTATTGGGAGTCAATCCGTTCGACCAACCGGGAGTAGAAGCG
>Ga0123354_10004437_pt1 | contig 19896 bp, 14 predicted proteins | sample TergutLab28metaG_2_FD_97872 | JGI IMG/M metagenome (GOLD analysis project Ga0123354, IMG submission 97872) | Labiotermes labralis P4 segment gut microbial communities from Petit-Saut dam, French Guiana - Lab288 P4 | ecosystem: Host-associated > Arthropoda: Insects > Digestive system > Gut ...
CGGATACCACACCACCCCAGCCAAACCACAACGTAACACCAACACACATCGAACCAGAGCAATACAACCCATGAAATAACTCAACAAATAAGTCGCAAGTTCCTGAGGATGGATGTACTAACATCCGAAAAATGTTGAGCATTAAATAATGAAATAGAAAAGCAAGTGACACCACGTTGGTCTCTCTTTATTCACCTATCAAGATGATTCACGGTCCAATAAACATAAGATAATCCGGTATCTTAACAATAACTCATTAGAGCAACAAAATCCCTTGATACATCTGAGAATCCAATTTCTTCTAACATCAGTAGTCGTAAGATATATATAATTAATTACGACAACGAACTAGTTAGTACAGTGTTTCTTATCACGGAGAATAAGGACGTTTCTGCGCAAAAAGCGACCACTGCCTCTCAAAGTAGGAGGCAGCTATTGACTACTGAGGGTGGAACGGACTGGCACAAGAAATATCACCCTTATCGAACAAATTAGTAGAGGGCTTTAGAAGATCAGTGGTTTTCTGGATAAAATGTTAGTTACCGCTCGCTTTCAATAATTTTGCGTATGACATCTTTTTAATTCTTGGCTACCTTTGTACTTTATTCAGAAAATCTGACGAGAAAAAAAAATTTCGTGATACAAGAGGAAGAAGAGAGGACGCTGTAAAACTGTACTGTGTCTTAACAACATATGTAATGGCGGTGTGCACTGAATTCATCTGGCTGAGAAATGGTCCACCGGGGAGGAGTTGGCTTTTTTGAATCCAGCAATGTAATTTCAGGATCCAAAAGAGAGAGGATGTATATACTGCTGTCGCATCGCTTTTTCTCCCCACGATTTTTTTAACCGTGCATTTTAAATGTCTGCATTGTATAAAGTTGAAGTAAATGAAGAATCAGAGAGTGTGGGGTATGAAGTGGTAGTGACATACAATTTTCCATACACCATGATTGTCGAAAACTTACATTTAGGGCCCCCAAAGTTCATTTTTTTTATTGTTTCTTGCAGAGTAGCGCTAGTAGAATGTTGCACGCGGTAGAAATAAGGAAATTTCGAAACCAGAGAGTGAGTAACTCAAGCTTGGTGTCATCGAAACACCAGTCGCATGTAAAGAGAGAGACAGAGCGGGAGAGCAGCCAACACCTCTTAGGTTTCGACGCAAATGCATGCTGTGGCCAGGGGTGCCTTACGGATACTTCTCGAACAAAACCACACAGCGACTGCTCACTCCCTGTGCATACTAAAAGCTTCGGTGATGCGAGAGACTGGATTCATTATAGCAAAGCCAGGTTCTGCCAGTCCGTTTCTCTCCTAAATAGGACGTCCCCCGTCTTTATCGCGTGGCTTTTGTGTGAGTCTCTCCGTCTGAGAAGAGGTGATGCGTTATCATTCATCGCTATGCATAACGGAGTCCAGATGTCGAGCCTGTCGATGACGATGAGAGAAAATGCAGGTGGGTTTCTCGGTATCTCAACGAAAAATTTTCCCAAAGGAATATCTGAATCAAAGGGAGAGTGTACCTGCAAATTTTCATATCCCTTAAGACTTGTGACTGTAAAACTGTTGACCGACTGTCTATCCTTGCGTTCCGTATAAAGAGTCAGTTTCACGCAAGTAAATTGTGAATGTTTTTCTCCCCAATTATATCGCCAAAAAAGAAAACAAATCGACTTAAAAACAAAAGCGATCAACTGGTTGATAGGAAAAATCCCATATATCTGTAGAAAACAAATTACTCATCTACAAAGCAGTAATCAAACCTACATGGAGCTACAGAATAGAACTGTGGGGTTGCGCCAGCAAGTCCAACATAGTCATCATGCAGAGTTCCCAATCCAATATTCTCAGAGACATAGCAAATTCACACTGCTATGTAACAAAATATTACTCTACAAACAGACTTCAACGTTCCTTACTAAGCGACGTCATCCATAAAAGAATCAATAAACATCACAACAACCTGGAAGTCCATCCAAATCCCCTATTAGAGCCTCTGCTACAACCTATAAACACTAGGAGACTAAACGATGTTGGCCTTTAGACTTGCAAGGCACCTGAGTTGACGTTGTTGGATGCATACCCAACCACGCTATAGTAATGCATGATATCGTAGCGCACTGTTTATGATCATCACATTAGCTTATAAATTGTATTTTTTCTGATTGCTAATAAAAGTAAATAAAATTCCCTAATGACGGCTCATATAGGACTGAAACTTGTGCGAGACCATAATTATATATTTTTTTCCATTGTAAATATGTTATTTTAAGTGTATTTATTTGAACTGTTTAATAAATAAAAAAACTGTTACCTAACTAACGAATTACCCGCATGAAATATGGTTTCTTGCGCACGTTATTTATTGTTTATTTATGAAATATTTAACGACGCTGCTAAGCACTCTGATATTATAGCGTCGAACAGCAAGATGGTCCGTGAAAAGTGAGTAGAAACGGTTTGAATGGAAAATGCAATAGCCTAATTTGAGGTAGTATTAAATTTTCCAAGACGGACTGACGCAAGGCGCGAGAGCGTAGAATATGAAGCTTGAACGTAATCTTCAATAATATGACTCCGAATAACAAACAGCAAATTCAGACCAGCTCCTTAACAGCAAGAACGAAATATACGTAGACACCTCTTGTCTAGATACCATAGGATACTTTCGAATGTAATCATAAGCCTACTCACCAAACAGACGCCGCTATTCAAGAATACAGAAACTAATTTGTATATAATTTTAAATAGTTTGTAAAAAATTAAATTTGATTTGTGTATATATTTTATATCAGACTGAGATCTCATTCTGTCCCAATATGACATTTGTGACTAATTTTATTTGCATGTGCCAGGGTGGCCTAAGGGTGACAGCATAAATTGGTTGAAAATGTAGCCACTTTTTGTGATTTAATACAATACAATTAGTTGAGTCGATGACATAAACAACTATTTTGTAACTTGTAAAAACACAATGGTACATCTACTACAAGAAAATGACGTTGAGGAAATAAGCTGTGATATTTAACACAGCTGGCTCAGGTTTATATTCGTTCCCAGTCTGTTGTGAACATGATGAAGAAACACGTAATAATATGCAGTATATTAGTTATAAGTCGCGTATGTCACAGACCTGTTACTTGATGAAGTTCATGGATGTTTTGCTAATGTGTTAAGAATTATCAGTTACCAGTAACGAGCTCAGTGGAATGTTTACTGCGTCAGGCGTGACATAAATATTACGTGCTTCTTCCGCCCACATTATTTGATCAGGGTGATTCTTAACAAAACAAACGCCACAGTTTTCCAGACAACATTCACCAACTGGTTTCTATAATGGACAAGGAGTATGTTCTCTGTGCGGTAGGATCTACCTAACAACAATGTAGACAAATTTAGTCTTCAACATGTTAAAAGGAATTCCTCCATTTTTACCGTTCATTCTCTCGATGTTTACCGTATGGATTTCAGTTTTATGTGGACAATCATTAAGTAAAATATTCATTCTATATTTGAAATTACCGTCGTCAAAGTAAGATAACAGAAATATGTAGTAATTACAGCCAGTTTAAGGAATGATAATCTCTTCCCGCCGGTGTTACTGTGTTGCCTAAACGATTATCAGAAACTGTGATGGCAGATTCATATACAGCCTGTCAGCTTGTATCATCTTTCATTTATGTTATATACGTACTTTAAACGACATGAAATTTTTTTACTTGCATTTTAAACTTTGCTGTTTGTCCTAATTCTGACTATTTTGATACAGATAGACGCATATCATTCGATACTGATGTGCTCCCAACCCTCTCCCTCACCAAAACACACATACATAAAAGATGCTTACGATTCCCCTTATAAGAGGCAGGAAAGTTAATTCCCGAAACCCCGATGTTCTATCGAAAGTTCCCTTCGGAGAGTTATATGGCGGAGATAGGGAGATGTTACACTGCAGGGCGTAGTCAAAGATAATCATGTTGTGTCCGGAGGACAAAATAAAAGACGTGCTCTCTTCTTGCAGAAAGCACGATGTAGATACATTTACTGCAATGTTTTGACATGTACCATCTTCAGCGCAATAATCGGATCCATAATATGTAAATAACTAACAGGATGCACTTCAAAGCTTATAATGTGTTTTATTTACCAACATGTTTAGGTCCCTATTTTTACCACTGTATTCGAGTAAAAATATCAACATGAAGATGGCCGCAATAGCGGTCGAAACATGTTGATGAAAACACAGTGAATTAAAATATATCATAAATACCGAAGTGCATTTTGTTGGTTATTTATATATTATGGATTACTATAATATTTTCACACAATAAAAGATTTATATATTTTAATAAACCCACCTAAAGAATGTGGTATTTTCTTCATTTTAAGCTTTCGCCGTGTTCTATATGTAATGTGTTTTCTTTGGGGTAATTCTCCGGCCTCTGAGTTCTAATAGCCGACATTTCGGAACACTATCAGTTCCATCTTCATGCCTATGAAGATGGAACTGATAGAGTGTTCCGAAACGTCAGCTATTGGAACTCAGAGGCCGGAGAATTACCCAAAAGAAGACACATTACATATGAGGTATTTCTCTGTACGCATTTCGACTTTTGCTTTGTGCAAAAATACAAATAAACAACGCCAAAGTAAAATGCGCAGCACGCCATAAATATTTCGTCTTTCCAATTCTGTTTCATTACGGAATAGTAACGTCCTAGCTTCGTTACTGCACCTGCAGTCGCTGCCATGTTTACAACATTATGTCCTAATCGCATTAACATAAGTTGTTCGTATTCATTACACAGGATTACGCTCGTTTCCTCACCCTTCCAAAATGTAGTCGGCTTCTGGCAGTGATAAGGGCAATTACAAACTGATCTAATTCCATAACGGCCACTATATGAGAAGCTGTCATTCGCCTAATCAATTAATGCCCCGACTTTTATGGAATCTGAAGTCGCAGAATCACATTCAAAAAGGTCATCAGATTCCATCCCATGCCATACGGATTTATCATATTTATTTAAAATTCTTTTCTCTATATCTATTTTAACATTAACACCAGTTTGTGGTCTATACAGTAAATATATTTTGTACGAATATCCGAAGCTTTATACTGTCACCTTTCTTTCTTAAACTGAATTCATGTTTGATACGAGAAAAGAAATGTAATGTTTCCCTCCCCTGAGAAGAAGTGGAATCGCAAACCTGCGTAATTACGCCAAGTATGCAAATCTTAGGATATAATATTGCCTGTTGTGTTGTATGGGTGTGAAACTTGGTCGTTCACATTGAGGGAGGAACATTGACTTAAGGTGTCTGAGAGGAGGGTGTTGAGAAGAATTTTTGGGCAAAAGAGGGACGAGGTAACAAGAGAGTGGAGAAAACTATATAATGAGGGACTTAATGATCTATATCCACACTTAATATTATTCTCGTGATAAAATCGAGAAGAATGAGATGGGCGGGTCATGTATCGAGTATGCAGAAGAGGAGAGGCGTATACAGGGTTTTGGTGTGGAAACCTGAGGGAAAGAAACCACTTTGGAGACCCAGACATAGATGGAAGGATAATATTAATATGGGTCTTCAGGAAGTGGGATGTGGGGGTGTGGACTGGATCGATGTGGCTCAGGATAGGGAAAGGTAGCGAGCACTTGTGAATGGAGTAAATAACATTCCGTTTCCCTAAAATGGGGGGAATTTCTTGAATATCTGAAAACCGGTTAGCTTCTCAAGAAGGATTCTGCGCCATGGAGTAAGTAAGTAAGTAAGTTAGAAAGTAAGAAAGAAAGTAAGTAAGTAAGTAACAAGTAAGTAAGTGAATAAGCAAGCAAGTAAGTAAGTAATTAAGTAAGTATGCAAATCTTAGAAAGAAAACTATCATGTGATCCACTATTACTGTCACTGTATTAATGCATGTGCTAAGGAGTAGTGAAATCTAACAAATTTCGGCTTACGCAATCCCTCCAAAATGCAGACAAATGTTTTTGTCTTGTGATATAATTACAGTCTGTAATTATTAAGGGCGTTCTTTTGCCGGCTGCTTCTTATTCTGATTGCAATTAGCACCCAACAACACTGTCACATCGCTTCGCTTGAGCATTCTGCTGCTCTCAAGCAAATCTGAAGTGAACAGAACATTTGAAGTGCGACCGTCTTTGATGTTAGGAAACTGAGCATTTCAAACAGAACGAATTAATATTATAAATCCCAACTACGTAACATGAAATACGCATATTAGTGCTTCTAAGTTCGTTACGCGTTTCCGCTATTATTATAAGGTGAGATGTCATTCATAAACATTATCAAGAGTTTATACTTGAACAAATTCCGATGTCTGCAGACATAACAGCTAAACAGGCTTAAAATGACAATGTTTTAATTTCAGCCTCGGCGACGTTCTAGTGCTGTCTTAGTTGTTTATCTTTAATTGGTAGACTTATCTACTTACATATTCATGGCTTTACTCCTGCATTCAGTCATCTACTTGTGAATGTATTCTGCGTTTCCTAATTGTACCTTTTCTCAACAAAAGAATTCATAGTCCATTATTCATATTTAGTATTGTTGCCAGTTACTAATTTCTATTATTCGATACAAAGTTCAAAATGTGCAGTTAAATACAAAGAAAATATTATTAAAAAACGCGAGGTTTTAACCCAAGGAATTAGCTGTCTTTATGTTTTTGTCGATGAGTTGTTGTGGTCAACACGCTTACCCAATTCAGTGCTCCTCCTCTGCTTAGTTCAGAATCATGTATGAAGACCTACGAGGAGCAGGAGGTGTTAGCTTCGTGATGAGTCTCACGGTCAAGTTGTTTATCTCCGAGCAAACAGCAGCCGCTGTTTGTCACGCGAGAGTTTGAGTGGGTGCCAGTACCGATCCGGACGTTCTGAAGAATATTAAAATATATTTTGCCTATGCGAAAACGAATCCCGAATCTTCAGTCATGCAGTCCAAATACCAGTCACCATACAGACTGAGATACCTGGTCTTCCAGTGTTCTCAAAATAACTGTCATAAATATTATGTTAAATGACATTAAAATATATAACAATCATCTCGTATGCTGAAATTAACAGCGATTAAAACTTTAAATCCATTGATGCTGCACGCGGTCAAATGTGGGTGTCTTCTTATAAAGACACGTTAGTTTACTACCCTAATGTAAACGTAACGGAGGGTAAAATGTTACCAGATTATTGTTCTGACTTGCGAAGTGGTTATTTTGTTACTGAATATGAAATACAAAATAGAGGAGGAATGTTAAATTTTTAATAGTTTTAAGGACTAATTTTGCAAGAGAAAATGAGGATGCGGGTAGAACAGAGAGATGCTTCTAATATCCTATTGACACCGTTCAATCAAAAATACGTGGTTCGTTGTTTCGATTCTCTGTTAAAATTTAAAAACTCTAGTTAGAGGTTCATATGACTTTTTTCAGTCTGAATGAAAATTGTGGCACAAATCTTATGACACACCAATTGCTTCCTTGCACATCCTTCATAATTAACAAATCATACGTCCTACCCTTTAACGTGATTAAAAATGATTCATTTGAAAATTTGTCGTTAATGAGATACGAAAATAAGAAGAAGGAAGAAAGAAGAAAGGAAGTGCTGTTGGTAAGAAGATTTGAAAATTCGTGGTGGAATTCGTTTAGAAGTTGTTTGTTATTTGTTGGTCCAAATTGAACGGAAGACGGGTGAACACCAGAATTTGCGGAGGTCTTCCTTCTTTGCGAAATGTATTGTATTAAATTGGACAGGAAATTTCTTTCTTTAACGAAACTTTGAACTTAATTAGGGAGTTTCCAAAAGCCCTTAATGGGCCCTGTCGCAAGTCAGTTTACAGCAGTTCAAAACTTAAAAACATACCTCTTTAAAATAGTGTTTAATGTGAACTTCGAATCTAAGCCAATGGTCTCCTTCTCTTACATTTCCGAAATAAACTGTTTTGCGCATTTGTACTGTGTTAAAAGTCTTCCTAAATGCTTTACTTCTGTTACCGCCTTTAATATAACAATTCAAATAATAATAATAGACAAATAGGACAAGATATTAACCTTGTTTCTTCTAGAACTAAGTAAAATTACATGTTCGCAAACGATTAACAATTATCGCCGTACAAAGTCGGTTTTCGAAACTAATTACGGAATTGTGGTCCATATAAGTGAGTTGAAATGTAGCCAGAGACTAACGACTGTTACCCAACTACTGCTATTTATGAGGAGATAAATCCTTTGTTTATTTGTGTGTTTGCTTGTTTTCCTTTCTGACAAGTATTGGAAAAACCTCCTTCGATGTGATCTTCGGGCGTTTCCTTTGACAAACCGAAGAAAACATTTTTCCTCGTATTGGAGTAAGCTACACAAATCGCATGATAGAACTTCGATTGCTTCCTGTCATATGTGTATCACATCGGCCTTGGGGATTTTTGACGGTAGATCTTCAGATACAATGAATTGATGGAAATATTACAACATTTGTAGATGACAGACGATACTGGCAAAAATTCTCATCGGCAAAGAAATTCCTAAACTACAGCCCGAAAGGTTGCGGGTTCGATTTCCGACGGGGTCATTGGGAGTTGTTATTGACATAGTACATTCGGTCGCACTCTTGCTTTGAAATAAACTCAGCCGCTAACAGAAATGTGTACCAGGTATATATATATATATATGGTGGCAGCTAAAGTTGGTCGGTGCGTACGGTTAACAACCTTACCAACTTCATGTTCCAATAATTTAAAAATTCTGGGAGTCTCAAATTCATGCAATCCTGAGACCCTATCCAGGAATCTTTAACATTTGCTTTGCTCTGAGGAAACTCCTACGTATAAAGGATTACTGCAACAGATCTAGATGAACCAGCCTATTATTATGATCTTGCGGGATATATCAGAGCAGTGATAATAACAACAATTTCGCGTTCTGGAGTTTACGGCTACAAAAATATGCCGTCTATCTTCCATCCTATTTTGGTGGTTTTGCGAGTTTCTCTTTCTTTCCAGGTGATTTTCGGAATGGCATCGCGAAATGAACTGTGGTTTTTTCACCCTGTTTCACACTTCTTCGATATTCATAATTACACCGTGATGCTGATAAGTCCACAGTCCCACTAGGAAGGAAACAAGTTCGGAAACATGTTAGGGACACGCGCGATTTCAACAACATCGAGACGCGAGCTGTCATCAAACATTTTTTTTTGCAAGGCAAGGCACCAAAGGAAATTCACGCCATTGTGATTGAAACATTAGCTTGTTTTCTTCCTGGTCGGAATAAGGATTTATCAGGACCCCTGTATAGTCACAGCTTTCTGCCATTTGTAAAATTTATTTCTAAAGTAGAAACAAAGTCCGTATACAAATTAAGAAAAAATATATTTTGGGGCTGGGATCCATTATTGATATTCAGAATTTCTGTAGTTTTTTTACTGGGGAAATTTTGGAATGTTAATTTCAAATCAGTCACGACCACTGTTACATCCATTCTTTTCAACTGATCGCTGCGAATGGTTTTATGAGTCAACGCTATGAACGCAAGCGGTTTCCAGCGAAATATTTAAAAAAAACTCCAAGACCAATTTAGTATTTATTGGCAAGATATTGGCTTTATGAATTCCTGGAAGTGAAGCAGTCTACCGTATTACTTATTAGAAAAAAGTTATATAATTGCACACCTAATTCAGACAGGCGGATTCGGATGGTGTTGTTAGTTTCCCTCTACTCCACGATACAGCTACCGTAATTCTGTTATGGGTAGTTGTCATTGACTAACCGACTCTAATGTGGAAGGGAGCGATAGTGATACGGTTTAAGGTGCGAGAGTGCCGGAGGGAAGAAGTAAGAAAACTCAGTTAGCGGTTCTCGTGGAACTTTGCAAATGCACGTCACTCTGCGGTGCATGAAAAAAACGAAGGGTTTAATTAGCCTTTTGAAGCCTAATGTCAACTATAGTGGTCGTACCGCACCGCTAACCTCTAAAGTTGCATTTTATATATTTATTCAACAAATATAGATACTGAATATTTTTAACATGGTATATTCTCTCCGTTTGTTTCTCTTCAAAATGCACTTTGTTTCATAATTCTAACATATTTGGTGCCTGTGTTATTCACATTTTATATACAGGATGTGCTAAAATTAAAAAAATAATTCCGGCACCAAAAGGTTAAAAATATTAGTTAACGAACAATATAGCAGAGTTCTTCATGAAAAGCTGACAGTCGCTCGGCTGGTCAACAAATTGCATGTAAAACGTTAACCTTTATTGCTTTCTTCACAAAAGCTATGCACGAATTATATCCAGAAGTACCTCAGTTTTGAACCAATATAATTTGACATATGATAGGATGTGATATGATATATTTGTTAATTGCAATTGGGTTGACACCCGGTGGCAGTAATAAAGTATGTATTTACACACAAACAATGTACAGAATAACACAATTAAACAGGATACACAGAACACAACATATGTAACAATAAGAATACATAAATATGAATGCTGAACCATATAACACGTTGTAATGCCTAACCAAAGAACTAAGAAGAATAATTAGTACTAAAAGGGTGAATGTCTCTAATTAAAATTTTCACAAACTCTGTTCAATCTCTTGTAAAATAAGACAGGAAGAAAGTATAAGTTTCTTAAGATGCGAAAGCAAGTGTTTTGAATGGAAAGCGAGGAAAAAAAATGGTAAAGAAAAATGAAAAAGGAAAAGGATATGAAGTGATTGAAAGACAAAAATCTAAGGTGGCCTATGTCGATGTTTCTAACGTGTTTCTTATCCATATCCTTCCGACCTTGAAAAAACTTTGACTTCTACAAATACCGAATCACGCCACTAGGTTTTGTGGTCACAAACGATTAATTATATTTAAATATCCTCCATACATAAGTGGATATCACCTTCAGTCCAGTTCAAGCAATCACAACACCTGAAATTTTGAACATTCAACTTAATGCTTCATGCTACATTTTTCGGTCATTCGTTTGACCCTCATCAGGTACAAAAATTCAAGAACAAACAGGAAAAATGGTCTGCTGCATGTTTCGGTCAAATGAATGAAGTAGGAAACAATAAATTGAAAGTATGAAAGTTCAAGTGATGTCACTGCGTGGATAGAAAGTTAGTGACCGAAGACCACAATTGGTACAATGTTGCCAAAAATTGGTTATTATGATTATCAAAATTTTTGTCGATAAATTAATTTATTCAGTCAATAACACAACATATATTATATTATTGAAAATATAACACAATGTGAACACAATGGGATGGCTCATATCAAAACAGTTTCTAACGCTTTTGATTACACAATGCATTCAACAAAGGAACTCAATCTCGTGAGGAATGAAGTGAGCCAGCAATCTTTACGCATTAACATCACAATCACCTATTAATATATTTTTTTTTAAATTGCGGGGGGCGAGGAATATTATCAAAGTAACACTTCGTGTATAATGAAACATAATATAATTTGTTGGTCCAGTTACTTTAAAGTTATAAATAGGACGCAAAATGGAAATATTTTTCTCGTGTACTGTGACCAGAGAGCAAGCCATGTGGAGGTACACACTTTTGAAGTTAACACACTGAACCACGCGAAAATTAGATTAAATTTTAGGCGCAGGAGTCTTCTCCCTATACAGTGTGTCTTTCTACAAACCGAGTTTAAAAAAAAACACTTATATTTAACTCATATCTTCATTACAAACTAAGGAAAACTGCAAATATTCCCATTGTCTCATTTCAGTAACGTAGGCTCATTACAATCGCAACATTACTCCTGTTATTAACGAAAGAACGTCAAATCCACCGGCATATTGCCACATTTCTTCAAGAGACTAATATTCTTTCTACGTACTAGAATATGTTAAGCCTTAATACAACACATAATGCTGTATATTCTCTCTAGTAATAAAGCGCATCTCGTATATACTCTACAGTAATTTTTGCCGTATTCCTGTGAACACATTACTGTTACTATACTGAAAGTAATCTCCGTACTCGTGATGGAAAAATTACTCTTTTCAGAACACAGCAGGCTGGGATGGGTTACAGAACAAAGCAGAGGAAAAGACATTGTTCAAAAGTAGCTTATGAATGGGGCTACTAAAGACCGAGAGTACTTTATAGGAAGATGGATTGTTTTAAAGTCTCAGGTTATTCAAGACGGATGATCTCGGTACCAAGAGGACTACTTCAGATAACTTGAAGAAGTTGACCCTCCTTAAGTTCGACATAAGTGTTTCTTTTGATACAAAACTTGTTACTTCAAGTTTGTCTCCTTTAACTTGTCGGGGATTTTTACGTTACTTTCGTTAATGACGTAACAGTCCTTTCTTATTACAACACAGTATTTTATTCTCCACCTATTTTGAGCATAAATTGGGAAATATTATGCTGTTGTATAATTAGAGTCTTGTATGTAATTTAGAAACCAAAATTAATTTATAAATTCTGCTTCATCTAGGTCTCATACAAGGTGTTATTTCTTTCATTTTGAGGAATTGTATTATCAATAGAACTGAGAGAATTATGAATATCCGAGAAGCAAAAGTGGAAGCTAGATTTAGTTCTTACGAATAATTAAAAACTGACAGTGCATTCTGGGCGGACATGGGGCAAAAACGGAAAATTAAAACACACTTGTAGTCCGAAAACACGAAAGAAGAAAATGATTCAGAGACGAAAACTGAAAAAGAAAAATAAGCTTAAATTTTACCTGCAGAAGTCAGGATATTCCTAGATTGAAGTGATTGAGAATTGGATCCAAATGAAGGTGTCTGTAAGTGCAGTTGCAGAATTTTGTATTTTAAAAAACTTGGAAATTTTATAAGCAGATGAGTAATTACAAATAAGAAAGACGACTAGGCGATGGAAATAGTGGTTGGTTAATTGAACTTTCTAAGCTCTGGTGCAACGAATTTCCCTGTTCAAGACGCACTGGCACTGAAATTCGAACGCCTAACTCTACTCCTCATGTGAGCTAGAAGTTAAGCTCATTTTTATCTCTACATTATTCGGCCCCTACATTATCCAGTACGTGTAAATCAAGAAATTTCCCGTTAGGTATCTCACTAATGTCAAATACTAAAGCACCTTAATTCATCTACTACAAACTGTATTCTTCATCGGCATAATAGTTATAAATCACACGATTATTAAACAATATGCAAATACCAATACTTTGCATCACACATGATAAATAAACGAAATAAAAAAACGAGGATTCTTCTAAAATTCTTAACATCTAATACTTTATATAAATACCATTATGATATGTATATGAATGTTGCGTCGTTCTACCAAATCCAAATAATCCGAAAACTGAACCTATATTTTGGGAGATGATGGTTTCTGAAATGCAGAACTATCATATAAATGTTACATTAATACATTTTCTTTAGTTTGTAACACATTATTACTAGATGAATGACGATTAAATAAAATGCCATCACATACCTAGAACTATGACCGAACATAAGGTCATGGAGGGGGAACTGGTGACTGGTTGCAATTGCAGCAAGATATGGATAAGTAGCCTTAAATAGCGCACACAAAATGAAGTTCTGTTATTATGAAAGTCAGAAAACGAAACATTCGAAGAGAAACCTCACCCTATATAACATTATCCACCACAGATCCCAAATAGGTTGGACAAGGAGCGAACGCGAGCCTCAATATTGAGAGATTTCCTCCATGAAGTTAGGTGATTTGTTAGCTCGTTGGTTAGTTATTAATTCAGCAAATTAAATGAAACACAATTTATGAATTACGTAACGCAAAATCCTGCATGTGACAAAATATTACAAAATATTCATACACTTTCACTTGTGTTTTAAGCCCAAAAAGGGTGGCGTGTGTTGTTTTTAAGGCAGTTTTGAGCAGTTAATTCACTTTCGAGTAAAACAACCAGTGACTTAAGTTGATTTTCACTTAAGATATTTAATTATTATTTTCACAAAATATGCAACCTCTTAGTGTATTTGTGAATAAAATTTCTGACATTTGTACTGTAGATGTCTATTTTATGAGCACAAAGTTGAGGTTAAATGCAAAATCTTATTTGGAAAGCTCAAGCTACTTACTGGAATAAATATAACTCAGATGCTCAGCAGAACACTATTACCAATGTTTACACAATCTGAGAAGGATCCAATTCCATTTCTCCATTTTCCGTTCCTTAATCCCCACATTCACTTTCTACATCTGTCTCACGTAGTAAAGATTTCGCATGGAATCCACAATTAAATTTACTTTCTTTCAAACCTTACAAACTTCCTCTATCGCTTTGCAAAGCTCCCAAAACAGCCAATCATTCTTCTTCTTTACTACGACAGTGCGCAGATAATCACAAGGCTAATGTAAATTGTTTCCGTAATAAATTGTTTAATGGACATTGGTAACTATACGTACCAAGTGCTGTAGTATTAAAGTTTTCACTTTACCCACCTTACTTACTTACTCCATGGAGCAGAAATTTTATTTAGAAGCTAACAGTTTTGCAGCTAGTCAAGAAATCTCCCGCATTTTGTGGAGCCCGAAGATTTATTACCGCATTCGCAAGTACCTACCAACTGTACTTATTCTGAGCCAACTCGATCCAGTCCATACCCCCACATCCAACTTACTGAAGATCCATCTTAATATTACCCTCCCATCCACGCCTGTGTCTTCCAAGTGGTCTCTTTCCCTTAGGTTTCTCCACCAAAACCCTGTACGCACCTCTCCCCTCCCCCGTACGCGTTACATGCCACGCCCATCTCATTCTTCTTGATTTTATCACCCGCACAATATTGGGTGAGGACTACAGATCATTAAGCTCATCATTATGTAGTTTTCTCCGCTCCCCTGTTACCTCATTCCGCTTAGGCCCAAATATTCTCCTCAACACCCTATTCTCAAACACCGTCAGTCTACTTTCCTCCCTCAATGTGAGTGACGAGTTTTCACACCCATACACAACAACAGGCAAAATCATAATTTTGTATTTTTGAAATTTAATGTTTGGATAGCAAACTGGAAGACAAGAGATTCTGCACCAAATAATAGCAAGCATTTTCTGACTTCAATCTGTTCTTAATTTCTTCCTGAACAAAATTTTGATTTGTTAAAGTCGTTCCAAAATATTTGAACTCTTCCACCCCTTCAAAAGAACTATTATCAGTCTTCACAGTGACTTCATCCTGCATTCTGATTTCGATAAATGACCATGTACTAAGTTTTATTAGCATTTACTTCTAGTCCAATCTCCTTACTAGCCACTATCAAAGATTCTGCGTTTTCCTTTGCAGTATATACGCTTCCTCCCAATGTATTAACATCATCAACATAAACCAGAAGCTGATGTGTACCATTTAATTTCAAGCCATCCTGGATCACCTGAACCCTCCTAATGGCTTACTCTAAAGCAAAGTTGAAAAGCAATGGCGACGGAACTTCTCCTTTTTTCAGACCATTCCTAATAGGAAACATGTCGGACAAATTCTTGCCTACCCGGACTCTGCTATATGTTTCAATGAGACACATTTTTATTGGCCTTTCCAGTTTCATGGGGATAACAAACTCAATGAGAATGTTATATAAGACCTCCCTCCTAACTGAATCATAAGCTTTCTTGAAGTCTATAAAGAGATGATGCACTGATTCATTGTATTCCCATTTTTCCTCAAGTATTTGACGAATGCAGAATATATGATCAATAGTTGACCTGCTGCAACGGAATCCACATTGATGATCCCCAATAATTTCCTCTGCTTATGGAGTTAACCTTGACAGCAAGATGTTGAATAAAAATTTGTGCATACTTGGCAAAACTGATATGGCCATATAATTACTACATTCTGTTTTATCACTCTTCTTATAGATTATCAACTCCTTCCACTCCTCAGACAATTCCTCTTTATTCCAGATAGAAATAATAAGTTTATGGATTTCATAGCGAATTGTTCTACCCCTGCTTTAATCAGTTCTGCTGGTATTTGATCAATACCTGGTGATGTGTGACTTTTTAGCTTTTCAATAACCAACTCAAAATCAGAGTCACTTGGCTCAGGTACTAGTGGTTCTGCTATGTGTATTGCCACCTGCCTAACATCTTTAACCCCACGTACATTCAATAGCTGGGAGAAATAGTTCCTCCATCTAGACAAAGTACTGTGGGAGTAAGCAATCAAATCGCTTTTGTCATCCTTCACTATATTAGTTCTAGGCTGGTAAACCTTTTTAAGTCATTGATGCTCCTATACAAGTACCTAATATTTTTTATCTTACTGTTAGTTTCAATTTCCTCAATTTTAATTTTCAGATATGTTTTCTTTTTGATCCTGAAATGTCTGCCAGCATCATGTCTTACATTGAATTTTATGTTTTGCTGACCGTGGATCCTGGTACAACTCTGGGTAAATGACCAACTTTATGCACAATTATATTATATAAAACGTTTGTTAGTAGTGACCGTTCGGTGTGCAGGTTGAGAAGAAGTTCCTTCTCAACCTGCACACCGGACGGTAACTTACAGAGGATACTATACCAGACGCTGTATTAATACAATTAGACCTCCTGATGATGAACACAGAGTTGCTCGAAACATGTAGAGGATTATAATAATAAACGTTTCATATAACGTAATTGTGCATCAAGTTGTCATTTACCCAGAAATGTCTTAACATTGTTCAGATTATCTACGTTGCTTTGCTTTGGATTATGTATCCACTGACTTTTAGCCTGCTTCCTTTGATTTAAAAAACTTAAACATTAATCATCAAACCATGGTTTATGCTGCTTCAATTCTTGCAGACCTAGAATCTTTTTAGCTGTTTGAATGGTCCTATTAATGTTATCCCAATTCCTATTTATGTCTTCGAAACCACATGAGTTCTCCAAAGCTACAAACCTGTTTGTAATCTCAATCTGATACTCTTTCCTAACCTCCAGCTCATTTAGCTTTCTCAGATTAAATCTTTCGCCATGAAACCTCTGCGTTCCTTGTTTATTTACTGCTAAACTTCCCCTAACTTTTGCAACCACCATATATTGATCACTATCACTATCAGCTCCCTTGAAACTTCGCACTTCTAGTATGCTCGAATACCATCTCCTATCTATCAATATGTGATCAATCTGGTTGTGAGTCTTCCCTTCAGGAGAGGTCCACGTGTACTTATGAATGTTTTGTTGTGGGAACATTCTGCTGTTAAAAATTAAAATTTTCATGTGGCAAAGTTTACTATTTTAACACTATTATCATTACTAACCTGACGTAGACTCTCATTCCCAATTGTCGGTTTGAAAATATTCTCTCTATGATTTTATCATAGAATTTTCATATGGTATGTAGGCGAATGATCAAAAACCTGTTCTAATTCCTCGTAAAAACTGTCTTTTGAATTATCACTTTTTTCCTCACTTGGTTCATGCACATTTAGATCAATGATATTACACCAGCGACCTCTCAGAACTATATATCACACCCTATCGCTAACAAACTCTACTCTCGTAACCGCTGATACTATTCTGTGGTGTACAAAGAATCGTATTCTCAATTGATGATTTTCATTTCCTTTTGCATAAAAAAATTATAATCCCCTGCTCTTACTTTGCCCTCTCTGTCCCACCTGACCTCCTGCACACCCACAAAATCTAATTTATATCTAACCAATTCCCTGGCTGCTGCTGCAAGTGAACCTGCCCTCTACAGGCTCCTAATATTCCAAGTACCAAATCTCGTGTCGCTTTTCCATTACTTAGATCGTACCAAAGAATCAGTCCAGGTCCGAGGCTTTGTCTGTGAATATTTCGTAACAAAATACGTTTAAAAGGGAGGAGTTGTTAGCACCTCGCCCAATACCCAAGTTGCAGGACCACACCTTTTCGGCTGTCCGCGACTGCTCATTCAATATGTTCGCAGCTACCCTCCATATTCAAGGCCGTTCCTCCATCCGTAACCTGAGGATGCGTCTTGCCATGATGACAGGGACCTACTTGTCACAAGGTCACATTGCCAATCTAGTGCATTTATGTTATTCACTTGATTCTTACAGTAAAAATCTACTGATTCAGTAAATGTTATTAACTAATTCGTCTGTATGATGATCACAGGCTGTGTTCTCTATGACGTAGAATAGATGTTTAATATATAATAAGATATGAGTCAGCTTCAAAGTGATGACAAGAAGTTGGTTTCATACTGTTTCAGATATCCATTGTTTCAAGGGAGAAGCATTCTTTAACTAACGTAAAAAACCTTTCAATTACCTCGACACATTCCTTCCAGAATTCCCGCTTTTGTTTTTACACACCATTCAAACAACTGTGTAACTGCGGTGTTTGAGTTCTCAAAACTGTGTTGTTCTACATGTAAATCTGTATGAGATACTCATGGAGCGACACTGCGTAATGTCTCAGAACACTCGGATATTTAGTGCTAAATATGCTGCACCATTTGACGCGATCCCGAGTCAATTTAATCTAGTTATTATCTTCAAATAATTCCACTACATTTACCATGTTCGTGTACGCGGTGGCGCAGTTGGTTGAGGCACTGCGCTACAAACCGTAAGGTCGCGGGTTCGATTCCTGATGGTGTCACTGGAATTTTTCATTGACATAATATTTCTGGCTGCACTATGGCCCTGAGGTTGACTCAGCCACTAACAGAAATGAGTACCAGGAATATTTCCTGTGGGGTAAAGGTGGCCCGTTGTTAGGCTGACAACCTTACCACATTCCTGTGCCGATTGTCTTGAAATCTGGGAGCCTCAACTTCCTGGAACCCTCAGGGCCTGTCCAGGTCTGTAATGGAATTGCTTTACATTTTACGTTTTACATTTAACGTGTAAAAGTTAAAGATTTCCTGTAACAAGTCATGAAGAATCAGAGGGGCGATGGAATCCTCGACTTCCATTCTTTTTTAGATATTCGGCGCAAAAAGGACGACACAGTTTTCAGCTCTTTGGGCCGGCTGCACTTTACACACAAAGAGATTCCTTGGTTTTCATTTATGTTAGATGTTGCGTGTACCACAGGGTTACTGAATACAGACAGAAAGAATAAGTCACTTGAAAATTTCCAAGGACCCTACCGGGAATGGAACCAACAGCGACAACGCTCACTTTTCGCATTTGTCATCTAGGATATTTAATTTCATAAGCATTAAAAAATGTGGTAGTCGAATATTTATATCTTGCAAGCCACTAGGTTGAGCCATGCATAAGTTCATTTATCTACAAGTTCTGATACCACGACCCGTCGCAATAGACAAGAAATATTAATGTGTCTTTATCATATGCTTTAGTGTCGCCCACGGGAAACGTGTCATTGGATAACTTAAACTCTCAAGGAAGTTAAACTGTGTGTCGTTAAAATGCTCACTACAACGCTGTAGTGTGCACTTTTTTAAACTACACCCAATTTTAATCAACACCAGCAATTAACAATTCCAACACTCTAAGTTACACTCGCTGTTCAGATCCCAAGAGCAATACACGTCTTTTAAGTAACCGGGAGTCCTTGGGTACGAGGTGTGGCAATAAAGAAACGGGACTGCTTTTATTACTCATTTCCGGCCACGTCGATGACGAAGAGGAGGGTAGGGCATTGACCCGTGGACTTCCCTCTACCGTCATACAAAGGTTCATTCATGCGCATCGGTTAGTCTGGCCGTGACCATTGTTAGAAGCGGATCGTGTGTCTGAGCTCCGTCGGAATAATGCTGAGTGCTAATGTAGAACAACGCGTTAACATCAAATTCCTCACAAAACTTGGAAAATCTGCCACAGAAACTTACAATTTGTTGACAGAAGTGTATGGTGCTCAGTGTCTATCTCGCACGCAAGTTTTCGAGTGGTTTAAGAAGTTTAAGGAGGGTAGGGAATACGTC
>Ga0123354_10004438_pt1 | contig 19892 bp, 13 predicted proteins | sample TergutLab28metaG_2_FD_97872 | JGI IMG/M metagenome (GOLD analysis project Ga0123354, IMG submission 97872) | Labiotermes labralis P4 segment gut microbial communities from Petit-Saut dam, French Guiana - Lab288 P4 | ecosystem: Host-associated > Arthropoda: Insects > Digestive system > Gut ...
AACTGGTTTGCAGCTAGTCAAGAAATTCCCCGCATTTCACGGAACCCGAAGGTTCATTACCGCACTCACAAGCGTCCGCCACCTGTCTCTATCCTGGGCCAGCCCAATCCAGTCCATATACATACACCCCATCTCCTGGAGATCCATCCTAATATTATCAACCCATCTATGCTAGGTCTCCCCAGTGGTCTCTTCTCAACAAGGACTCTTCTCCATGGAGTAAGTAAGAAAGTAAGTAAGCAATTAGGTATCCTCTTTTACTTTTTTGGGGATAGTATATATTTGTTTCTATAGGCATATTCTGTATCCAACATACTACTTTTTTTATGGATTTATGGAATGTTTAAATAAAATACAAATACAAATCATTGCTCAACTAATTAAAAAACATGTCATCTTCAAGGGAACCCACAGCTTCATTACCATATTCACAACAGCCCTCTACTGGACAGTATCCTGAGCCAGTTCCATCCAGTCTACATCCTAATGTCTTAGGATTCTTCTTAACAATTCTAGGTCTCTCAAGCAGTCTCATCCCTTCTGGATTTATGACCAAAATTTTGGACGTATATCTCACCACTCCCATGCATGCTACATACCCCACACACTTCATTCTCCTTAATTTAACCAACTTTAATAAATATGCTACAGACCGTGTTCATACAGACATATTTAAAAGATGCACAAACTGTTATTCACTAGAAGTACGGAGGGGACCGCGGTAGCACAGTGGTTAAGGTGCTGTGTTACAAATCGGAAGGTCGTTGGTTCGATCCCAGCTGGTGTCAGTGGATTTTTCATTGACATAAAGTCCTTCCGATCACACTATGGCCCTGGGGTCGACTCAGCCTCTAACAGAAATAAGTACCAGGAGTATTTCCTGGGGGTAAAGGCGACCGGTGCGTAAGGCTGATAACCTACCACCATCCTGTGCCGTTGTCATGAAATCTGGGAGCCTTAACTTCCTGGAACCCTCTGGGCCACTCCAGGCCTGTAATGGGACTGCTTTACCTTTTTATATATTATGGGTGAGGGGAGCTGGAACCGTATTTTGCAGTTGGCACGAGACGCAGCTGAATGTTTCTCTCATCAGTGTGACATTTTTACACACGTTAAAGTATTTTGTTGTTTGTCGCAATTATATGACAAGAAGAGTCTGTATTTATATTCAAAGAATGAAACAGTATTTCGGTATACACTGTATAAATGTTTTCCTTTACATCTAAACATACTTAGAGGGAATACTATTAACATTTCTAAAATAGAATTATTGAATTCCAAAATTTCTTCACCTACTACCATTCAAAAGGGACTGGTCTATATGACAACATCCTGCAGAACAATCACTCAGGTTGTGCTGTGCACACTAACCATTACATAAATATGTACCTTGACATTCAAACATTCATGGAACATTACAGGACATTCTCTGTGATGACTGCACTTTACAGAGTAAACCTTTCAGCCCTTTTATTAGACAATGAATGAGCCAAGTCTACTGACACTAGAATCCTTAACAACAAGTGTAACACCATTTTAAGACAGAATGTAAGTTAACAATACTACTACACATTTTTTATCTTTTCCCTTAATTTAAAATCTTCGAGGTACACATTTTACAGGATGAATGCTGAAATGTTTTTCCCAATGCACAAGTATACTGAAGGAAGTTGTGATAATTTACTGCATTAAAATGGTGTGTGTGTGTGGCGTTAAGTACACTCAAATGTTATTAAGCAGTACAATTCCAGCACAACAAATTAACATGCAGGTGAGGAAATCATATTTTACTAAGGTTTTGAAGGAAAAATACAAACCGTTCTGGTATCTTGAGGACACTTAAATTGTTGTAGCCCAAATTTCCAGCAATGTGTGGTACAGCCTCAGTTAGGTAGTACTGTCTTTGGCCACCAAGGATCTTATCAGTGTATCTCGAATGCTGTGATGTCACTGTTGGAGGAGGTGACAGTCCTATTCCGTATGGTTTATTTAATACCACAAGGCCATCTGCAATATGCAAATAAACCGCTACACCTTTCTTCTACAATGAATATACGTCATGCACTTTGTACATTAACTGTGTTCAACTCTATACAATATGGTGCGATCATATAATTTCTGAACCATATGCTGTTCTCTGGGGTGAATCTATTCCACAATGTCCCAGCTGAAAAATAGTTTAGCACTCAACTCTGTGGCCTCTTTTCCATTCATTTTTCCAGTTTCTAAGGCCGCAAAGCTGAATTCCAAACTATAGTTCTCTTGTGACTTGACAAAGTCAGTCCAGCCACTGCACCACTCGTGAAAGCATGTGCAGAAACCTTGTGATTTTTACATACTGGTGGGGTCTCCAGACTTCATTATCTGTGGGCCAAAACTGCATTTACTTTACTACTTGAAGTCCAGACCATCCAAAATAAGTTAATTACTTCAATCATATATGTAAACCTGTATAATACAGGGTGGCGTGGAGCCAACTGACATATTTCAAATGGTCATATATAATATATGGAAACAGGGAAAAATAAGCAAAACCATCTATAAATACATCCAAGTATGCTATTTATTACCCACAGATTACAAGCTTATTTTCTGAACATCAGGGAGATAGCCTCCGTTTACATCAATGCATTGTTGCAAGCGTGTCTGGAAGTTGCTGTACACGCGCCTCCATAGGTCCTCATCAATTGCAGCAACTTCGTCAACAATGGCTTGTTTGAGTTCTTGAATAGTCATGATACGTCTCCAGAACACACGGTCTTCCAGGGACCCCCACAGGAAAAAATCTGGTACAGTAACTTCAGGCGACCGAGCAGGCCAAGCGATGTCGCCAAAACTACGAACATAGGTAACACGTTGTTGCATGTTCCAACGCTCCATTGCGACTGACCATATGAAATGGCGTCCTCTCCTCCATCGTTCCCCTTCCTGCCAACCATGACAAGCTATCGCGCCGGCGCAATATTCAAATTTGAAATGTGTCAGTCGGCTCCACGCCACCCTATATTATTAAAAAAAAGTAAACAATTTGCAAGTCATCATCAAGTATAAAGACCTGGGGTTTTAAGCTTCTTGCACTATGATATTATGTCAAACTGTTAGTAAAAGGAGTGGAAATAATGTTTGCCTGACAAAACTAAGTCAAACTGGGGTTCAAACTTTGTGCTACCTGTCAATGTAAATGACCCAAAATCTTGAGATCTCCACCCCACTTAATGATTTTATGATTTTTAAATGAATTGCCGGTGTGTAGATTTGTTACTGTAGTCTCAAGATGACTCAATACAGAATGATTCAGAAGTCAGGTTCCCCAACTGGAACCTTATACACATTTGTGAATACAAATAATGCCATTTCCTAAAAGTGATGACACTTGTCAGTAAGCAATATTTTTATGCTTGCCACTGAATGCTTACTTTCAGTATTAACATCTGTTGTGCACAACAGTGAAAATTTTCAAGGCAATTCAGACATATAAAACATAAAAACAGAGCAGAAATATGACCTACATGTGCCAAGCACTAACCTTAGCACGGAACTTAATGGAAAGGAATCGAGTTATTCAAGAATATTTTTCCACCAGCCATTAAAAGTGAAAAACACAATAGGTCTGCACTTCAAGAGAATCTATTGTAATCTCACTCCTCCCATTCTATACAAGATCTGCCTTGAAAAAACTCTAAATCATCTTCAAAACAGAAGAAAAAAAATTTGTGTGCTGGGGTAGCATTGTAAACAGTTACTATGAACTTATCTTTGTATCTGAATAAACTACTGTACAGTCATGCACCACATAATGATGTTTCGATCAATGACGGAACGCATATACGAAGGTGGTCCCATTAGATTAAAATATTATAATACTTACCATTGTGTTACTATTGCCTACAGTATTCAGTACAGTAACATGCTGTACAGGTTTGTAGCCTAGGAACGAGAGGCTATACCATATAGACTTGGTGTGTAGTATTCTACATTAGCTAGGTTTGTGTAAGTACACACTATGACATTGGCACAACGACAAAATCACCTAACGACGCATCCGCATGATGGTACTTGCATCACAACATGCTCCTCCAACCTCAGTCGGTTGCCAGTAGTGTGCATACACAGAGCAAGATACACTTGGCTACGCCAACATAGTAACAAAACCATACCAATTGGCAGACCATAGGAACAAAACCATCCCGTATCCAACAAAGGTGACAATAACTACAGTACGAGAGGTACACAATAAAGTCCAACCTACGGCTCGCGCACCATATAACACCGGCACATGACCAACATACTCCACTACAACAACAACTGTGAGTCTACCTAAGCCACTTATAATTTACGTAACATGCATACCAACACGACGTCCAAGGCAGTGCACACACTAGATAAAAGTGAATCCAACATTATAGTTAATTAAACCATATTGAACTGGAAGTACACAGAACCATGCATAATATAAGTGCCCAATTTCATCAAATCCAAAAACATAGTGACATAAATACGTGCTGTGTAAGATCCACAGTCCCGATTACATAATAATATGGAAACCAACTCACAACGGTTAAGACCTTTAAACTATTAATAACTTAATCAAAGTCCTAATTGATATTTAACGTGAATGTTCCTCCCCCCTACGTACAAACATACACAATCATACACAATCAGGAAAAGTGTTACTACGGACTGTGGTACGACACACGTTCATCCCTGCAAAGTGGAAAAAAGTTACACATTTTATACTAATTTTATATCCAGTAGCATTATAACCATTAATACAGGCCTCATAGGATCCCATTGGTAGAAGCTAATGAATGTACCTTAATATACACTATTCCTTGTTGGCCTGATGATGGCTAGGTAACGGCCGAAACATGTAACCGAATGTAACCAGTTGTAATAATACAACTGTTTTATATGTTGTGTAACGACGGCATAATATAATAAATAGTTATAAGTATGCAACGGGATGGCTTCCTTCTAATCCTCCATCCTCAGCTTGGTCCAAAGACAGATGTACGGAATACAGTGAACTACAATTCTACAGCATGGTGGGAGAGACGAAAGTGGCTCATCAGAGAAGAAAGAGATTCTACCAAAAGTGGGTGGTAAAAGTGACATTACATATTGTCTGGGTTTTCTGATCCGTTGATTACAATGTGCTAAACCCATTAAAGTGACAAGGCAGAGTACACAAAAACAATGGCGTATAAAATGCAATAACGGTACAAATGCAATGTACTTACCTCTATTATAGATTACATTTTCTGTAAGAAAATCTGCAAATTGTTTCAAACTCCCCCACGAGTTTTGTTTTTGATACTCATGACACCATTTCCTTTGATTTTCAGTTTTGTAACTTGAACTGCAGCGACACATAAGCAAACCTCGCTTCTTTATCACCACTCGTAGTCCTCTTAGTGTCATCCTGCAATTCTCATTTTACGAACACCTTTGCACAATTAAAACCATAGTTTTCATACCACTCAACTTACGCAACAAGAAGGCACAACCGCCACAACATCTACGCCACTTTGATCATAATCCCAGGTGATGCTGGATCAAACGGTGCTATAAATAAGTATCTTCCAAAACACAGTTAATCATCAATGTGGCGAAGATTTACTACCGTGAAACGTGATCTGTGAGTTGTTAGTCAATCTGTGGTGGTTAGTGTGGTGCTAAGTTTGTATCCTGGTTGTTGAGTTGTTTGTGCTTAAGAAATGAAGAATTTGTGTTTATATCGCCACTTTCGTAATGAATTTCCGACAGTTAAGAACATCCAGTGCTTCTGTATCACTGCTCATTCGGGGGAAGTGTATGTTCTTAGTAATAACATAATTTACAAATTACCAGTCGGAAATGGACAAGTGGATACGTTGTTTGACCTTCATGAATATTGTGACAAACACATTCCTGCAGTTCTTCATTTAAGTTTCAATACAGTAACAGAATGTTTATGTCTGGCATTTAAGAATGGGGACGTTTTAACACTTGAAACTAATTCCAAACAGGTTCAGTGTGTAGGATGCGTAGAGAGTGGCTTGAAAGCAGTGCAATGGAGCCCGGACCAAGAAGCAGTTGTTATGATAAGTGGTCAGGACACAGTCATAGTTATGACCGGCACTTTTGATCCTGTTGCAGAGGTTGATCTTCATCAGAGTAATTTTGGAGAAAAACAGTTTATCACAGTTGGTTGGGGTAGGAAAGAAACCCAATTTCATGGGTCAGAGGGCAAAGCTGCAGCTCGTGCACTGCCACAGTCGATTGAGCAAGTGTCAATTTTGGATGAAGGCGAGCCACGCATTAGTTGGAGGGGTGATGGCAGCCTTTTTGCTGTAAGTACAGTTACACCAAAATCAAACTCTCGACAAATACGCATATTTTCACGTGATGCTGTATTGCAGTACACGAGTGAGCATGCGGCAGGATTGGAGGAAGCACTGTGTTGGCGACCATCAGGCAATCTCATTGCATCATCACAGAGGCTACCAAATAAATATGTGGTTGCCTTTTTTGAAAAAAATGGGCTTCGTCATAGAGAATTTTTGCTCCCATTTGCACAGAATGAGTGTAAGATACATCATCTCTCTTGGAATTCTGAATCTTCTATACTTGCGGTGTGGTGTGTTTACACTACAGGTGAAACTTCCCTCCAGCTTTGGACGGTGAATAATTACCACTGGTATTTGAAACAGTGTCTCAATTTCCCAACAGAAAGGAAGCTTTTGGGAATAGAATGGGATATGTTGCATGGGAATCGTCTTCATGTAATGTGTGAGGGTTTATGCTATATGTGTTATGATTGGAGCTGGATCACAAACCGTAGTATGGGCAGGACAGAAGATGATGGGGCATTTGTGGCAGTAGTAGATGGAGGTAAGAACAAGTGGTTTGGAAGTAATGCAATATAACAGCAACAGTTACATCCAGTATTGAAGTGCCTTCAGTTTTTCATTCTCCAGCAATTTGAAAAGATTCTGTTTCCCTAACAGAAGCAGAATATATGAGGAACATACCTATATATTCTAAATAAATATCTGTTTGCCCTGCTTTTCATAGCATACATAATTGAAACCATGTTGAATGTGAGTTGCCAACACAGAGTGACAATAACTGATGCCATAGTTGCCATTTGAGATGAGGAAAGCCAGCTTTGCAGGAATACAGTTTGCTCTTGTGCATTATGCATGTTGGCAGCCATGACGTGGGTTTCCTTGGCAGCATTGTTATGTTGGAAACCCTGAAATAATATGCTCTGAATTCTGAAAGACATTAGAAGAAACGTGTCTCTTTCTGTCTCTCTCTCTCTCTCTATATATATATATATATGTGTGTGTGTGTGTGTGTGAGTGTATAAATATATATATATATATATATAATTATGATTGCATCAGTACGTTTACTCAGAAATGCTACTTTTTTTTTAAAGAATTAGTATTATTTCAGAGTGGTAAGGAATGAAGAATATTGTAAGCTGTCAATGTGTTTTTCTTAAAAACCAGTGGACAAGAATTTTAAATAGTTAAGTTGTGGAAGTGTTGATGCTGTTTGTGTGAAAGTTTAGTTTATTCTCTTGTAAAATTACTGTCTTTCTTATTGATAATTTGGATGAGTTATTCTTGTTTGTCTTTTATTTTGTAGCTAAAATTCTCTTGACTTCATTTCGATCTGGAGTTATTCCACCACCACTCTGTGGGTGTACGCTACAGGTGGCATCACCTGTAAATAGCATATTATTTGCACCCTGTAAGAAAGTAAAAAGCAGTTATGTCACAGATGAAGCATATGATAATGAAATCAGTTCAAATGATTTCTGCGCCGTTTTAAGTGATGGAAGTCTCATAATGTTTACTGAGTCACCTTCAACTGAAGATCATGTACAATTAATTGCTTGCAACTTGAAAGATGAAAATGCAACAGACTTGCATCACTGGTTGTGGCTCAAGAAGGATACTTTCCTTTGCTGTCGTACACTTGGTACAGTTTCATATTTGGTGGAAATATCACTGGATCTCTGTACGGGGAAAATGAATATCAGGTAAGACTTAATTTTATATTATTTGTTACCCCTATATGTTGCAGTCATTGGTTGATGTTGTCACTAACATTTTATGACTTTATTCAATGTATTATTTTCTGTTTATTTACTGTAATTGAATTTGTGTCTATACATCACAGTCACTGAGAATTTCCAAACCATGAGGAATGCATATGGGGGCTCTATGTGTATAGGAATACATCTTTCCAGTAGTGGTTGTCATTTACAAGCCATATTAAGTGTTTAATTTGAAGAATGTCTCTGAAAGAATTAAATATACTCTTTATTTCAGAAAAGAGATTCCTGCTGGTGGTGTTCTTGTTTCTATAGTGTTAACATCTGATTGTTCAGGAGCTGTTGTACAACTAGCAGATGGCACTTTGTTCCTGTACAAATTACATCAGAACGAAATGTCTCACCATTCAAAATCTCTCCCTGAAGCATGCGAACAACTACAGGTACTGTAACAGAGTACAGGCAGGTCTCATTTTACATGATTTCCTGTTGCGCAGTTTTGTTGTAACAGTACTTGAAAATTTACATCACTTTTCAGATTTACACAATAATTTTTGGTTTAACTTGAATTGTGACTGCCCTTGTCTTCTGTAGGAGACTAGCAGAAAGTGACATCACTGTCACACCATCAGTCACATGTATGGATTGATTACCTCGGTGATATATTACACGGCTCATTTACTTTCCTTCTGTAGTACTGGCTCTTCTTGCCAACATGAGTGAGAAATGTAATCTGCATCACTGGGTGCAATCTAAGTGAATAGCTGGCAAAAGACAATCATAACTGAAGAGAAACAGATGAAATAAGCCCACTTGAAAAAGGTGCACAAATTGTGGACATATGCTGTAATGTCAGACTCGCTTTATAGTAGCTTATGTACAATTTGTGTTAATGCTGGTAAAACTGGAGTAAGTACTAGGTCAGGAACTAAAGTGACCACTAGAAGAATTCCTTTTTAAAGGAGTTCAAATATGGAACATGGCAAAAATGTTGAGTACTTGGATAGAGGATCAGGAGCAGTGCAATGTGCCTGTAAGTGCGTTTGGTTAAAGCCAAGTCTTTTTCCATATATGGGGGTCTGTCAAAGGGTGATGATAATGTTGAACCATTTAGTGCAAGTACAGGTTGGTTCAGCAGGTTCACAAAGAGACATAATTTTCATACCATTAAAATGACTAGGGAAGTGCTTCTGCTGACACTGTGGCTCTCATATACTGTATAGGATGAGGTTTTCAGTCCCTTATCCCCCAGGAAATACACTTTTCAATTGAGAATTTTGTGTTCGGTTTGTGTGACTTATTCAAGACTGCAAGAAAATGAGACCTGCCTGTATGTAAACAAGCATCAAAATTCTATGCTGCTTGTTTACATACTACCAATCTTTCCCTAACTTTGACAACCACCAGTTAGTAATCAGTACCACATTCAGCTGTCCTGAAAGATCATACATCAAGTACACTTGAATGCCATCTCCCATCTATCAATGCGTGAGACCAATCTGATTGTGAGTCTTTTCATCAGGAGAGGTCCAGGTGTATTTATGAATGTTTTGGTGTGGGAACATCATGCTCTTAACAACTAGACTTTTTGATGTGGCAAAATTTACTGGTTTAACACCATGAACATTACTATCCTGATGTAAACTCTCTTTCCAAAATGTTGATTTGAAAATATTCTCTCTTCCCACTTTTGCATTTCATTCTCATAACAGAATTTTTATATGGTGCTCAGGAAAATGTTTGAAAACCTGCTCTAATTTCTTATAAAAACTGTCCTTTGAGTCATCACTTTCCTCCCGAGTTAGTGCATGCACGTTCAGCACAATGATATTACACCAGTTACCTCTCAGCACTATAAATGACATCCTGTCATTAACAAACTGCTGATAACAAGCTGCTGATACTATTCTGTGCTGTACAAAAATCCTGTTCCCAATTGATGATTTTTCTTTTCTTTTCTGTAGAAAAGAATATAATCTCTTGCTCTTACACTGCCTTCTTTGTCCCACGTAACCTCCTGTACATCCACTGAATCTAATTTAAATCTCACTAATTCCCTGGCCACTGCTGTAAGTGGCCCAACATATGCATGCTGCTCACATTCCAAGTGCTGAATCTCTTCCCTTTTCCATTTCTAAGTTGTACCCAAGGATCAGTCCAAGGCAGCTGTGAATGTTTTGTTACACGGTAATTTTTGTATGGCGATGAGTTGTTAGCATCTCACCCAACTCCCAAGCTGGAGGACCACTCCTCATTGGCTGTCTGAGACTGCTTAGTCAATATATTCACGGCTACCTTCCATTTTGGAGGCCGCTTCTCCATCCGCAACCTGAGGACTCGCCATGTTGTGGCGAGACTGACCCAGTTTCATGGACAGAATACCAACATCCACTTATAAAACCAAGTCAGTGCACGTGTTGCAAGCTTACATAAAGTATGGCATTTGACCACTTCTACATGTTTCAGCATGTCTGTGCCATACTCAGGGGGTTTGTACCCAAATTTAAAACTTGTTATAATATACTTAATTACGTATGCATTACTCATTATATATATAGCATTCAGCAGCTAAATTTAAAGTTCAGGGTGGTAGATGTGACAGTTCACTGCTTTCAATAAACAGACACCCCGTACATAAACTGCACAGCATTCAACTCAGGGACATGATTCACAGTGGAGTGTATGCAACATTAGATGTTTGTATACACAGGTGAATACAACAGTGATAAAATTTACACAAAATTGTAACCATCCTCTATGTTTTGCATCAAACTGCAAAAATCAGTATGATATATATGTAAATTTGTTGTTTGTTGGACTGTGCATCATTGTGATAACTGAAGAATAAAAACCAACTAGATGCCACTTATTATTTTATTTCTTATAGGCTCAACATGTTTCAGGCACTACTATGCCCATAACTTTCTTACAGTGATTTATACTCCTTGTGTGTTTATGTACTTCAGCCACTCTGTTGTTTAAATTTAGCTGCTGAATGCTTTGTATAATGAATATTGAAGTTGTAATTAATTTTATTTTAACAAGTTTTAAATGTGGTGTACCAACTTGCTGAGAATGAAACAGACATGACAAAACATGTAGGAGGAGTGAAAGACTGTAACTTGTGCATTGACTAGATTTTATAAATGAATGTTAAGAAAAATGCAGAGAATGAATAACTTCAAAATGCCAAACACTGAGTTCATTGTAGCACATTTTTTATTGAGAATTTTGGTAGTTACTGGAAGTCTTATGTTCTGAATATGTAGCATAGTTAGTAATTAGGGCAGGTTCTTGACCATAAGGGAGCAAGACAACATTTGAGTACATGCAGACCATAAAATCATTCCTCTTCTACATCTCCATATCCACAGAATAGCCGGTGTGTTTATGCTGACTGCAGCAGCATGGCAATTGTCTGTTTAAGATGCATGTTGCTGTCCTACATATGTTGCCTTAACTGCATGGTGAACAAGAAGTAGGTTGATGTAAGAGTAGATTCTGTCAAGTTATTTGCCATTCACTTCAGCATTGTAGCCTGGGGCACTCACAAGTAACAGTGTTTTTGAAGTGAGGTTGCTTTGTGAGAAAGTACCAGATTTCAAAGAATAAATTGTGCATATGAAGCTCTGCTTTAAACTTGGCAAAACTACTTCTTAAGTCTGTGAGATTTTGAAACTTGCTTTGAGAGATGAAGCAGTTAGCTGAAATTAACCATGTGATTGATTTTCCAAATTTAAATCTAGAGTGACATCTGTTAGCAATGCTGAGAATTTGGGGTATTCATTTACAAACACAGTAAATGAAATGAGGCATGAATTGAGGAGCTTTTTTGTGTAAAGAGATGTGTCTTTGTGATTTGTCTAATGAAGGAAAAAAATCATTTGGATCATGTGAAAGCATTTTGATGAAAACTTTGAACATGTGAGGGATTGCTACATAATTTGTACCTTATCTGCTGAATAATGAGAAAAGTAGGATTGTATCAGGACCTTGAGGAAGAACTTCAAAGAGATCCATAATTCCCAGCACAGATGTTATTTTTCTGAAACTGAAGTTAGCACTTAAAGGGAGAGGATATGATTCAAGAACTGGAGGTTGCACTTGCCAAGCTCACAACACAAGTCTGCAAATACATCTAGCATGTTTTACTGTTGTTAGACTTGCTGCATCACACCATAATACATGCATAATGTTTGTTTCATACAGGAGAACAAATAATTGTATCAGGATTAGAAATACTATTTCATATCTGATATGCTTAGTCTGTTATCAGGTTTAGAAGTGAGAGTGCTGTGTGTTATTTTGTTATTAAACACAGATTTGGAAGCAGTAGTAGGAATATATATTGTGACAGCATGCTTATGTGAATATAATGCAGATGTGATTTTATTGCAGGTCACTCATATAGATGGGACGGACGTAATACTTGGACTCAGTAATCGTAATCGCTTGTATGTGGATGGTCAGGAAGTGGCCAACAATGTGACATCATTAGTGGTTCATTCAGAATTCATTCTACTGACTACTTTGAGGCATATGCTTTTGTGTGCTCAGTTAAATCGCAAGGGTTTGCAGTCATTAACGAAAGGCCAGTGTGGCCCAGGACGGCGCATTGAGAGAGGGGCACGACTGGTGACATCTGTTGCAGGGGGTACTTGTGTTGTACTACAGATGCCAAGAGGGAATCTTGAATGTATTCAACCACGTCCTCTTACACTTCATGTAGCAACTGTTCTTCTTGATGCTGGACACTATGGAGCAGCTTTTCAGTTGCTGCGGAAACAACGCATCAATCTGAATCTCCTGTGTGACCACCAACCTATGGAATTCATAACAAATATAGATTCTGTTATAGACGACCTACAAGAACCCACATGGCTCTCATTGTTTCTGTCTGAACTGCAGGAAGACAGTGTGACTCACAGTATGTACAAGGAATACTATGCACATTTGGATCAGCTGCCTGATATGCTGACCAATAAGGTTTGTGTTTCTTTTGTTATTTTTATCAGCTTTGAATGTAGTATGATATGTTTATAATTATGCCTTGTTTGTCTGTTAGAAATTATCACATGTCACTGTTTCCCAGTTCCCTCTCTTCATTATTCATCAGACTGTGAAGCTTTTGTTAAAGAAACATACATGGAGACCAAATCCCTGACCACTCTCTACTTTTTACATGGAAATTTTGTGGTATGTAAACAGTGTTTTGTGTTCTTAAACTTCGTTTCACCTCTTTTTTGTCACATATATATTAAAACCCATTGCTTATGTGTTTACAGGTCCAGGTGGTATGTGATGCAATGCGTCATGCTATATTATGCCGGAAAAATGCAGACCGATACCTGTTACCTGTACTTACTAGCTATGTTCAAAAACAAACAGACAAGGATTTAGCGGATGCACTAATTAAAGTGAAAGCAGTGAGGGAAACAGAGAGAGAAAATGGCCAACAAGTGGTGTCAGCAGATGAGGCAATGAAGTATCTTCTGTACCTGGTGGATGTAAATCGTTTGTATGATGTTGCACTGGGACTTTATGACTTTGACCTAGTCATGTTTGTTGCTGCCAAGTCCAACAAAGATCCAAAAGAATATGTGCCCTTCCTCAACAAGTTACGCAGGTCAGATTTTAGTATTGGAATATTGAGATCCCTCAATGTCAGTTACATGTTACCATTGATGTAAATAAATAATTTTGAAACAGAATTAATGTATGCTGATACACACCTGTTGTATATTGTTTTATATGTCTTTCAACAAGTGAGATCTCACATTACCTTTCTCTCTCTCTCTCTCTCTCTCTCTTTAATTTGGTGATTGTAAAATGCCTTCATACTAACTTAATGTGTAATAGTTGAGTACTGCCATATTCTTACTCACTTTTTTAAAATATGTCAACTATTAAAGCCAAAATATTCTTCTGGTACATTAAAGTCCAAAAGAGTATACTAGTTTTTTAAAGTCCAAAAGACTACATTGATATTATTAAAAGTTACATAGTTCTGAGTTGTGAATTGTATATGTGTGTGTGTGCGTGTGTGTGTGGTTTGTATGTGCTTCAGGCACTATATTTTCCACTATGTCCAATAATGGTCCTTCTGTTCATCTGTAGATATAAACCTTATGAATATATTTTATATTTTGTCCTAATATTTTGAACTACTGAACCATTCTTGTATACTTGTGTGGTTTTTCTGCTGCTTTCATGTGTTGTTGTTTACAAAAGTGTCATAAATTGTGAGGAGTTCTTCTAGTAGGTGTGTGTCTTGATATTTTGTCAGAATTTGAAAAACTTGTCTAATTTTATATCGCATGTCATAGTCTGTTTAACCTCTTGGAGCTTCGTTTTCATTGACACTGCAGTGTAACATGGTTAACTTGGGCATGAATCTGTTCCAAAACATTGCACATGCCTATTGTAACTACTGGTAATTTCAACAGCTCTAACACTGACGTTGTTTTGCAGGATGGACCCAAATTACAGCTTCTTTGTCATAGACAAGCATTTGAAACGATTTGAATCAGCACTTCATCATGTTGCACAATGCCCAGAAGAGGAACATTTTGAAGAGTGTCTAAACCTGATAAAGATGCACAAACTGTATTCACAGGTAGGTATTTGCACACAAAGATTTAAGATGAAAGGTAAAGAGAAGGAAAGATGCCATCTGTCACAGCTAAGGGCTGCTTTTTATGTATATGGGAGATTTATTTACAACTTGTTTTGGTCAGAGGGACAAACTTCAGGTTATACATATATCAAATTACTAATAAGCGTTACTGGATTATGAGTGGTTTGTATATAATTGAGATCTCATTTTTGCAGTTAATCAGTTTATATTGAAGCGTAATTGGGGTTTGATAAGTGTCATTACTATTGTAGATTTTGTGGGAGGTAGGTGAGAGATTATATTCTCTCTGAGCAATCTGTTGATTTTAACTGTTGTAAATGAGGTAATTGTTTGTAGGCAAAGATTGTATCAGAGGAGGCTTATGTTTATATCTTTAAATGGAGCTAAGTTTAGGATTCTGCATAATAAGCAATTTTTGGACAGGAAATATAGTATTCAGGAATTGCTGGTTGGATGACTATCATATTTTTGGGGATATTGGGGTTATGTTTGCATCATTTCGTATATTACAGTTTTCGAAGTAAAGAACTTGTATTTTGCTGGATGTTGGGGTTTATGTGTGCACTGTTGGTTTTGTATATAACAATTTTTTAAGTAAAGAAGTTGAGAAATCTGCGAGCAGATTGAGGATTCTGGATGAACTGTTTAGTTTATTGCTGGAGAAATGTATTGTGGTTATTTGTTGTAGTATTTTACAAATACATTATAAATTGTTTATATAGGGCTGAAGAATGTGTATGTTTTACAGGCTCTAAATATTTTCCCTAAAGGAAGCCCGAGATACCTGGATGTAGCAACAGTTTATGCAGACTATCTTCTAGATAAAAAGTTGTATCATGAGGCAGGTATCATGTACACAAGAGCTCACAAGTACCAGAGAGCATTGACGGCATTCCAAGTAGGTGGAGACTGGAGAGAAGCATTACTTGCTGCAGAAAAACTGCAATATAAGTAAGTTGTTACATGTGTTTACAATTTTTTATTTGATTAATGAACAGGTATGTTCATGTTCACATGCATATTTGGTGATGGTACTGTGCAGAAATGAGCTGTATTGTTGATGGTACTTTGATCCTTACGGTCTCTGTGTGGAGAGTGATGTGATTGTTCCTTGTCCCATGCCAGTGGATATCATCTGTATGGACATTGAATGATAGGCATTAGGAAGTGGAAGCAAAAGATAAACCCTACAAGTGCTCTTCTCTTTCCTGCGGACTGAAAGGGTGGAATGTCTGAGAAACCTGTGTGGATAGTATTGGGCTTGTCGGGGCAGGAACAGGCTAGAGTATGAAATCAGCCCAGAGAGAAAACCACATCAGATTTAAAGCAATGATACAAATAACTTAGTACTGATGTGAAGCCTGTAGGCTGTGTATGGTTGTGGCATCCTTCCCATATGCATAACATATGCCAGAATATCTTCCATGCTGAGCAGCTCTGATAACCTCCTTTCCTCAGAAATTGTGGTAATTTCAGTGGCTTTCTTTCCACATGAATTTGGAGGCTAAAGAATATTTCTGATACTGATAACTGAACTGATACTTTAGACAGACTTTAGGGAAAATGAGTGCTGTTCCTAGTGAACTTACCTGCTCTAGGAGAAGATGCAAAGATACAGATATGACAGCATAACACAATACTGTTGCCTTTTTGCCATAGGTCCCTAATTGTCAATGATTATTGAAAGAATAGTAGTGTAACATAACATGAAGTGCATGTGCCTTCCTCTGCCCAAGGCACATCACATTCTCAGGCTGATCGACAGCCTGGCTGCCACGTGCCTGGGAGTACACAGAATCCCAGTGTGTGTATTTGGCTATGTATATTGGGGAACTGCATAACAGGTTAAACAGAGGCACCAAATAGATTATATATGTAGCTGTATTGTCCAGAATATATGGCTGTAGGAGAATGTACAGTTGTAATGCATATGCTTAGAAAACATGACAGCAGTAGCTGAACTCCCTTCTCCACTACACCAACAGTATAATTTGCAGATTGATTGAAATGAGCCTGCAACATAATATTGATGGTTGGCTATTGCTGAATACCCAGATATTGGTTGTAATACTGAAGTATTAGTAAGCTTCGCAGGTTACATGTACCTGTCAACTCTCCAGGTCCATCAGTAATTGGAGGAACTGAAGGGTGTTGTGTTCAAGTGTCTGTGAAGTCTAGCGAAGTTCATTGAATTATTTTGTTGATTTTTAGTTCTCGTGCGTAAAAATGGAAAGTTTTCTGAACATTAATAAGAAGTGTGACAGTGAAGAAACGAATGGCAAACCAAAGACTACCAACAAAGTTGTGAACAATCGGAAATATTGGAAATATGACGATAGTTATTTAGACTTTTGTTTCACTTTGATAGATGTCAATCATCAAGAGCATCCGCAGTTTGTATTATGTGTGAAAGTTTTGGCTCCAGAATGCATGCTTCCAACTAAACTAAAACGTCGCTTAGAGACTGATCATACTAACATGCCTAGTAAATCACATGATTATTTTACTGGAAAGTTAAGAGAATTGAAAGAACAAAAAGGTACATTATTTAAACAAGCATCAGTAACAAACAATGCTTTGCTGGCATCCTGCAAGGTGGTATATAGAGTTGCAAGATATAAAGAGCCTCAGACACATCGTAGAAGAACTAATTTTACCCACTGCAGTGGTTGTGGTGAACATTATGGTTGGTGAATCTGCGGGAAGACTGCCTGCAGAGGTGCCTTTATCCATGAGTACTCTCAGTTGTAGAATCCAACACATGGCCAATGACCTCAAGATTATCTAATTTAAGAAATGAAAGGTAAGAATATCAGGTTACAGCTGGATGGTGCAACAGACAGTAACAGCGATGCTAATTTGATTTAATACACGTGGTTCATGGATGGTGACAAAATTGTTGAAGACCTTCTGTTTTTAAAAGTATTACTACAGGTACAAAGGCTTAGGACTTGTTTGAGATGCATGACACTTTTATTTGTGAAAACAATTGTAGACTTGACTAAGTGCATTGGTGTCCATACCCACAGTGGTCACTCTGTGTCCAGCTGATATGGAGGATTGCATGCACTCTTACAAAGAAAAGCTCCTGATGCACTGTGGACCCACTGCATAATCCACAGAGAAGCCCTTGCGTCAAAGTACCTGAGTCCTCCACTGAACGTAGTCCTGCAAAGTGTGTTGAAAGTGGTGAACTTTATAAAAACACGGCAAGATTTTTAAAAAAACTATGCGAGGGTATGGGATCTGAGCACACATCTTTGTTGTGCTACTGTAGCTTGTGATGGCTCTGCCATTGCAATGTACTGTCCCATTCGTTCAAATTACAACAGGAACTCTACTCTTATCTTGCAGAAGAAAAACATGTGTGTGCTGAAAAATTTCTTGGATGCTAATTATTTGTCAAACTTAGCTTACCTATGCAATCTCTTTGAAAAACTGAATGTGTTGAATCTCTCTCTGCAGGGAAGCAAAATGCACATTCTGAACCTCACAGAGAAGGATTATTTAATTACACACACCAACAAATGCACATATATATATATATGTTATTTAAGAAGTCTAAAATTTACATTAAAACATTTAAAATGCTCCTGCATGTTTTTATCATAGGATCATTGTCAGGCAGCATATATTGTTCCTTGCTAAAATTGTAATTTAAAACATTCAGTGAATTACTTTGTTATGTTAACTTTGGTGCTGTGGCAGCATGTCTGTAAGTAGAAAATGTTTATTAATTAGACTGTTAAAACAATATAGTAAGTAAGAATTGAATATTATACACAAATAATTAGGCTATCTGGTTTGAAGCTTGACTTATGCTTACAGTGTTTTTGTGTGTGAGTCATACACTGTTTAGAATAAAAAAATTGCAGAGAAGGTTTCAGGCTTCATTAACTATGGAGGAAAAAAATGAATGAAGATGGTGACAGAGCCTGTTTCAGCAGTTTTTTACATCCAATGAAGATGATTTGACCCACGAACTTAAGTTTGTTTTTGAAGAGCACCTAACACATCTCAATGAGTGGTCTGAAAAATACTTTCCAGAAGATATAGAGAAGTGTGCATGGATCCAAGACCCCTTCATGGCTAGGGCCCCATCTGAATTTATCTCTGCAGAAGAAGAAAATCTTTTTGAGCTGTTTTGTGACAAGTCATTAAAAACAAAACTTTGCAGCATGGAAGTAACTGAGTTTTGAATATCAGTAAAACATGAATATCCACTGCTAAATGCTAAATCTCAATGAATCCTAATTCTATTTGTGATGTCATATCTTTGGGAAGCTGGGTTTGCAGTGGTTATATGATATGATATATTTTTTTAACTGCAGTTGGGTTGACACCCAGTGGCAGCAGTACAGAACACATTTACACACAAACAACACACAGAACAGCACAATGAAACAGAATACCCAGAACGGAACATACATAACAATAAGAATACATAACAATAAGAATACATAACAGTATGAATACATAATTTACAAAATTAAACAGAAGCATACAAAACATACAGCCATATATACAATGATACTAAATAGTGGTCAAGAACAAGTACCATGCAAAAATCAGTTTGGAACAGGAAATGAGGGTGGCAGTGTCCAGTCTGATGCGAAGGTTCGAGAAGCTGTGCAGTGCCCAACAGGGGCACACATGCCATTAGTAATTGTGGATATTTAAAAATGAGATTAAAATATAGTTTTTTCTTTCAGTTTATGTGTATTATTATGTCCAATGACTGCTAAGTTGTTAGGACATAAATAGCTATTATGCTGTCTGCACCTAATTACACAATAAATGGAAGTGTTAGGTTTTTTTGTGTTTTGTTGACCATCCATCTTGATACATCTTTGTAATAAATCCAACTTGTTGCCCTATTTATCCTCAGTTTATTTCATCAGTCAACCTCTACATGTTTGTACGTATTTACAACACATACCAATTTTTGTGTATGTATATATATATATATATATGTATACAGGGTGTCCCAGGAGGTATGTGCAAGACTTGGGAGAGTGTTCCTTATGTTAAAGTATATTGATATAACCCAAAACACGTATATCCAAAGTTGAACGGTTACGAAGATAATGGCCAGAGAAGTTTGAAACTTTGACAGCTGTTACACACTTACTGATTACCAAATACATATTAAAACTGGCAGGAATATGTGGTTTCTATAATGTTAATATCTGTACTTAACATGTA
>Ga0123354_10004440_pt1 | contig 19892 bp, 8 predicted proteins | sample TergutLab28metaG_2_FD_97872 | JGI IMG/M metagenome (GOLD analysis project Ga0123354, IMG submission 97872) | Labiotermes labralis P4 segment gut microbial communities from Petit-Saut dam, French Guiana - Lab288 P4 | ecosystem: Host-associated > Arthropoda: Insects > Digestive system > Gut ...
CCGGGGGGGTGCCCCCCCCCCCCCCCCCCCCGAGGTAAAGTGCCGGAGCTTGATGATGACGATTGACCTCTATCCAATGTCGAAGTTAAGAATGTGTTCGAGATTTATCTCTTTACGCCTGGCACGTCTTCGTGGCTTAGCTTCTCAGACAAATTTCCTTTACTACCTCAGCCCAGTTCTCGAAAACTGACAAAATGTTCAAGGACTGTATTTTTCACACCAGAATAAAACACATGGATTAAGGCTTCATTTAGAGTGAAGCGAACTCTTCTGATTGCAGTCCAGGAGAACGGCTACTCCACTTAAAAATCACCAGGTCTCAATAGGCCCGTGACCAGTTCAGATGAAATTCTCCCGACCCCATGTCTGGATACCCCAGATATCAGTGACCAGTGGTGTTACTAGGTATTCGGCTACCGGGGCGAGGACCAACATATGAACTTTTACAACATCGCCATAACTGGCTGAATTTCCTTTTACGTGGCTCAATAACTTAATATTCGTTGAGCACGTAACATCAAATATTTTTTATACAATTACATTTTGCTGTCCATTTTAACGCCTCTTGGACTCAGCCGGGGGCGCCCCCAAGACTCGTCCCTCTCTGGGGCCAACCACTTTGAAAGTCACATTTCCTTCAGGTGTACTTTTGAGGTCCATTCGCAGACGACATGCCTACACTTTTTTTTCTTTTGTTCTTAAATTCTTCATTCCAGGATAAAATGTATCCCTTGACAGTGTACTGCACTGTTAATCTTTGTAAATAAACCAACTTGACGCACAAATATTTCATGTTATGTTTATTTCTATTGTGTGGGCCGGGTATCTCAGTCGGTATAGCGACTGACTACGGGCTGGGTGGTCAGGGATCGAATCCCGGTGGAGACGAGATTTTCCGCCCATCCAGACCGGCCCTGTGGCCCACCCAGCCTGTAAAATGGGTACCGGGTCTTTCACGGGGGTAAAGTGCGACCGGGACGTGCTGCTGACCACTCACCTCCTTCTACTGCCGCGGTCATGGAAGATTAGAGCTATAACTCTACCCACCCTCTGGGCCACACCGGCCTGTAACGGGATCACTTTACCTTTATTTCTATTGTCTACATGTTTCGGGCAACAATTGTCCATCATCAGGAGAATTAACTGTATCAATGCGACATCTGGTATATATCACTCTGTGTGGATGACCAGACGGTCGTCCACACAGAGTGACATATACCAGGTATCGCATTCATACAGTTAATTCTCCTGATCATGGGCACATGTTTGCCCAAAATATGTAGAGAATAGAAATAAACTTACATGAAATATTTATGCTTCAAGTTGGTTTATTTACAAAGATTGTACTAGAAGGCACGGTCAACAAAGCATAAAATACTGTACTGTTATGCACAAAGTTATAAAGGCAGTGTCCCGGAACACGTTTTAAAAAATAATATCGACCTTTCCATTTTTATCCATTCAGCCATACTGAAAACAGTTTTCGAATCTATATTTTAAAAGCATTTGATATCAAAGTTTTGCAATTTTTAATTCATCAACCGGCCCTTGACCATTATTACATACTGTATCACAACTAAGGCTATTAAAGTGCTTTATTCCCTTTACGTTAGGAAAATTATTACACAGGCCTATTTATTTATTTACTTACTGTTTTCAGTTTTGAATAGCTTTCCTCATTTCCCATAGGAGAATGCTAGAATTACAATTTCTACATATACGTTACTTTTTTTACTATTTGGATTGTGTTGATGGCCACTGCAAGGATCTGACTCATTTATTTCAATGTATCGATATATATATATATATATATAACAGAGCTATTCCCTTACAATAGACAATGCATACGTTAAAGTTTGTGAGTCCATCTAATTTTTATTTTCACTCACGGCAAAATGAAATACTCCACATGACAAAGAGTTCACAGTTCTATGATAAAAGACCTTTTTTTTTTTTGGTTCAGTACGATTCAATTCATGCGACGTAAATTGCATTAGACCTATTTGCCCGTCGCACTGCTTCTGCTCTCAGCAGTTTAAAACGATGCCATTTTCTGCATTGAATGAACTGGTACAGTACATAAAGTGAAATCACTCACACAGTGATTCACCACGCCCTTCCCATATCCCAGACTACCTCTAGACACATTCACGACCGGCATTTGCACTTAGTTCATTCAAAATTTATCAATCTAAGTTACATTTCTATTGCATAAGCTGCATTAATACACGAAAAACTTACTGAACTTATGGAAGACTGTCACTCAAACGTAACGTGTTTTACAAATCTTACTTTTTCATAATAAAAGTAGCCTCTCTTTGCAAACTTTCAAATTACCATATAACTTCTGATGGTAAAATTATTCTTACGTACGGAGTACGCAAGTTCCGTAGGACTGCTTGTACCCGTGAGAATAATTCGCAGGTAAAATCAGAAATGTATTTAATCAACAACAATTACAGCATCTTAATTTTAATAAGCATTAAACAGAGAGGCAATGTACGTATAACGTAACACTGAGGAGCGTTCTTGCAACCATTGTTACAATAGAAAATAAATAAATATTACATATACTGAGAATGTGTTTCTAGCCTTAGGTATCCAGCATGCAAAGCGCGTGCGCCATATTGTCGTCTGTGGCCTGCCAAGCTCTAGAATATATCTCCACGTTATCTCCTAGAAGGAATTACTCTCGAAGAAAAAAACATTTTTAATGTGAAATGTGTTTTGATTTTCGCTACAAATTTCGTCTGATACATTTCTCATTCTAAGAAGAGTCGAGCAAGATATTATCATAACTGTATATTGGCTTTCGTGCATAGCTCCCGTTATTCTTGTTATATTTTAATGAAAATTTAATTTTCTCAACAAGTTTTCGAAAAATACTCATACACAAAATTTCTTGAAAATCCGTCCAGTTCTAGCCGATATGTTTCACGCAGACGGATAGCGGGACAGACAGACACGACGAAGCTAATGGTAGGTATTAGTAATTTTGCGAAAGCGTCTAGAACGTGTACTCACTAATGTTTGATGCTGGGTAATTTCCTTCGGAGATCAGCCGCACATAAACAAGGTGTAAAGATGAAGCAAAAGCTTCCTTGCACGCACACGTAACAAAAACAAAGGTAAACTCAACAGCTGTGTCTAATGGTTAACACTCTCTATGCCTCGTGTGTCTACCTTATTCGAAGGTTTATCACTCCTGCTTCGCACTCGAGAGGTTCCGGTTAGGAAGAAACTACCATTGTTTGCAGGCCACTAGATAATTACTAAAAACGTAAATCAGTCCTGTTAGAGGCCTGAAGTGTCCCAGAGGGTTCCAGGAAGTTAAGGTTTCCATATTTCACGACAACGGCACAGGATGGTGGTAAGTTTGTCAGCCTTACGCACCGGCCGCCTTTACCCACAGGAAATGCTCCTGGCACTCATTTCTGTTAGAGGATGAGTCGACCCCAGGGCCATAGTGCAATCGGAAGGATTTTATGTCAATGAAAAATCCATTGACACAAGTTGGGATCGAACCAGCGACCTTCCGATTTGTAGCACAGCACCTTAAACACTGTGCTACCGCGGTACCCAATAGATAATTACTGTGTCGTCAAAAACTTTGCGTATATTCCACTGAAATTCCAATCTGACACTTACATAAAACATCATCTTTCCATTCAGTACCAAGCATCAGTATCCCGTACATTAAAAGGAAGGAAATACGATATCGTTTGTACTAACAAAACTTTGATTCGTCTAGAGAAGCTGGCTGTGGAGCGTTATGGGGAAACCATGTTAAACCCTGTGACACAGTTCCCGGAGGAATTACAGGACAAACTGAGATTGCCAAGTTCCCACTACAGAGATCCCACGGGAGCTGCAATATTTTTGTACTATCGCTGGGACTGTATGTGACAAGGGACATTCACTCCACGCCGTGTTTCTTATTCAAATGTTCTGTTACGTTTTGTTCACTGGCAGTACAAATAACAACTTCGAGTTCAAAAGTGCCTTCAAGGAATTCAGTAATATTCCTGACATTTCCGATTTAAATAAAATTACATTAATAAATACCAAATTTGTTGTACTTTTATGCCATGTATAATTAATTAGCCTATGTTTAATTTCCATTTCAGCTTGTTTCATAACTTCCATGAAGAGGAGGGAAAATTGCAAAATTGTAGCGTCAAAATTTTTGAAACTCGCAAAGTATTATTACTGCTACCAAAACAAAGAAAGTGAAATGGTCGGTGGCATGTAAAACGCTGGAAATTTAAAAATTGGAGGGGACTAGACTACATGGCAGAAACGTGTTGAAATAGATACTGAAGGAATATTATCAATGAATGTGGATGGAATTTCTGCTCAACAGCAAAAAGTGTCGGTCTCTGGTAAACATTGTGACCTAACCTCCGAGTTTCATAAAAGAGAGGGTATTTCTAAAACATCTGAATGACTATTAACTGCTCAGTAATTGTTACGATCCATAGCGTCACTCAAAAAGCTCTGCCTACAACACTATAACATAAGCCTCTTTCCTAAATCACCTAATGTAACGTGACTGCACAAGGTGTAATGGATTAAAAGAATGTATTGGTAATATAGTAATACACACGCAGACTGCTGTAAATAGCAACTCAAAAAGGTCCACCTCTCACCTTATGCCCTGTTCGGTGTTTTCTCCACATGTTGTCCTGCACCTATCAAATTGTTATTAAACTGTGTGCCAAATATTTCACCATTAGGAAAGATCAGTTCTTGTATCGCCGTTCATATTCTATCCTTAAGCTTTGCAAGCTTACAGGTGTTGACGGAACGTAAGCCTCATCTTTCACAAACCCACATAGGGAAATTTGAGAGGTAACTTCATAATATTTCTCAGGTCCGTAAGTGTTCCGCTCTGCAGGCTCAGACAATGGCCTGTTCACAAAACCTAGTCACCTTACTGTGGAAGTATGACGGAGAGACATTATAGTCGACCATAAAAAAATAATTTTTTTTTGTCAAGGTAAAATTCGCCGTAGAACAGGCCATGAAAGCCCAGAGAGGGAGAAAAAGTATATCTCTATTCTTTATTTAACCTCGGCGCTAGATACGTGTGGGTGGTCAACACCACGACCAGGCCGCATTGCCCCCAGGAAAAAGAAGCGATACCCACTGAACAGGAGGATGGGTGGGCTCCAGGGCCGGTCTGGACGGGTGCGGAAAATTCGCCCCACCGGGATTCGAACCACCCCACCGTCTAACCCCTAGCGAGTCTCCTAGCGAGTCAAATCTTCCTTAAACATAAGATCTAAATCTAGAAAACAGTTTATATTATGTTATTCAACAGGTCACTATTCCACCACCACACCTTTTCACAGATCTGATATGTTTTTTGTGCGATGTAGCTTATTCAAGATAATAATACAATTCTACAAGATTCTCACCATGGTGTATTACATTTTAAGGTCATAAATTCGTACACATTTCCAACGTCTAGTATATTAGAAAAGAAAAAATTAACAAAACAACCTGTTTCAAAGACAGTATAAAATTCCTTCTTCAGACATTTTCCATAAACACTACACCACCACGTAATGCAAAGTAATGCGCGCAGTTCTGTGTGGGTAACACACTTTTGAAACAAATCTGAAGCCAGGTACCGATTCTGTTCCCGAAACGTGGTGGTTCATTAATTGTATTACTTTTAATATGTTAGAAGATTTAAAAAGGCCAAGAAATTAATAAATTATAAAATATCAGATTTGATTTTTTGGTTCACTCCATTTTCATTATGGTTGACAAATGTCTCTATTTGTTAATCATGAAATTTCGGACATCTTTTTTCGTTTTAAAAATTAATAAAATTTCTCAAAATACTCTAGTCACAAACAACAAACATATTTGTCAATAAAACTGAAAAATTTCTGGAAATCAATGCAGATGAGTACCTGTAAAAACCTGGAACTCCAAAACCACTAAATGTTTCTTCTACAATCAAAACGACTACAGATATATCAGTTATATTTGTATAAATTTATCTGATTTATCGAAATCAAAACTTTATGGTGCAATCAGAACGGCAAATTTTATTAAACCAGCGTAAAACCTTGAGATCTTTATTAAAATTCGGTCCTAAGTTATCCACTATTTTCTGAGTAACAATTAAACCATATACATGACTCATTCAAATTAAATTACTTGCCTGATTCAAAATGCAATAAACTTAATTCTTTATTTGGGTTCACCAGAACCGAAGTTTTCATCAACATCAGTAATCTGTCAAACGACAGGTCCAAAGCCTCTTCCAAAATGATTCCTCCACACAGTGCGATCTAGAGCTTCCTCCTTCAATTCACAGTATCCTCTACTGTTCTTGAGGTCATCCAGTAAATTCTTACGCCTTCTTCCTCGTCTTCTTGTCACTTCTATCTGTCCCTTTATCTTTCCTTCAATAACCTGTCTCAGAAGGCAGTTTCTACGTAAGATGTGACCAATCCAGTTAGCCTTCCGTTTTCTTATTTCATGTAGGATATTCCTCTGCTCATTGACTTTAAGTAACACTTCTTCATTTCTCACATGATCGGTCCAACTTATCTTCTCCATCCTTCTGCAGCACCAAATTTCAAAACTTTCCAGGTGTTTCTGATCTGTTTCCCGGAGCGTCCAAGTTTCAACACCATACAGATCTATGTTCCAAACGTAGCATTTCATTAGTTTCTTCCTCAAATTTACGTCCAATTTGCTGGTAAAAGATTCTTCTTCTTGCTAAATGCAGCTTTTGCCATGGCAATTCTGGATTTAATTTCACACGTACACCTTCCAACTTCTGTTAACATGCTACCCAGATTTTTAAAACATTTCACATTCTCCTGTTGTTTTTGGTCTATGGTGTCTCTGTTTTTGGAAGGAGACTATCCAGGAAAAGTGATAATGTGGTAGTTTTTCCGTTTGCTTTCCACATCGCAGTACAACAGCCGTTCAAACCACTCTGGTCACGCCCGTTGCTATACGAACTTAAACCATCTCGAGCATCATTTGCTCTGTGCTTCAAGTCGCTACTGATGGCGCTGCTTCCGGCATCAGTTTTGGTATCTCTCTTTGTCTGACGCCTACCCTTTGACCTGTCCAGCAAGGGAGGCCCTGCCAGTAGCTACGCACCGCTGGTATAGTTCTCTGGGTCACTGACGTACTCAAACCCCCTCACCACGATAAGGTGGAGACACCAACGTGGAGGACCGAAGTTTTATCAGAAGAAATTTTATATTGTCAAGCAATGACGTCATTAAATTCTCTGTTCCTAACAGTTTCACATATAACCCACTTAGGTGCTCTGTGATATATTTGGACCATAACCAAAATTTGTTTCCAGACGTTGTACTTTCGGCCGAAGTAATTCGTACCGGCCACTTGCGGTGCCAAATGTAGCCAGCTGTACATGTCCCTTGTACATTTCAAAAGTCCGCATTTTTTGTCGTCCATTAAATAATTTTTGTACAGGAAAATAACAACATGAAAACCTAGCGAATCTTTGGGTTACTGTATTATCGTTAAGGGGAAATCGTCTATGGAAAGCCCTCGGTCTGTCTGTTTACATTTCCGATTTGTTATATCCAAGAACACTTCGTGTCAAGTACAATTTAAAACTCAAATAAAATGTTCTAGATGTAACATGCTCTTCATTTTATCTGTGTATTCCTCTGGTCATATTTATTGCGTAAGTGTTATTTTGCAGTCATGTCCGGACATAATCGGCGAGGTTTTTTACGGTAAAAGTCCCGGGGGTTATTCTTCACGAGTGACAGCTCATTTGACGAGAACATGCAGAACACCACTACAGCACGTCACCCGGATATTTTTAGCCATTAATTTGCAGTAATTACATGTTAAACACGGAGAAGCACTCCACTTCCCTTATGGTAATGCCCAGATAACACTAAATAATAAAAGTTCGAGCCGTCTCATCATGTACACAAAAATCTATTAACAAAGTCTCTCTAACAGTATATGTTTTTAGGTTAGATTATACAAGAAGGTCGTGTGCCTGACAACCCACCCTCACCACTGTCAATTAATTATTTTTGAACTAGTTAGCTGACGATGATTAAAGTCCGTATAAAAATTAAATGTTAGCCTTTAATCAACCGATAAATAATCAATGGATCATTACACTTGGAACACGTTACATTTTAATTATACGCTGTTCGGGAGTACATAAAATGGACGCATTATAAGAAGTTTTTCCGTCCGCAATTTTCTTGTGAAATGGATTCAATAAAGTTTCGTACCGGAATTTTGAAATAAAAAGTTCTATTTAAAGTAAATATTGGTTCGTGTTGTTTCAACTGAATTCATACGTAATGTCCATCTCAACTCTGATATTATCACTGTTCTTAAAACGGCTTACCGTTCAAAAACAGAGTAGGTCTATATTCAGTGTGCAGAAATCGTTATATGCTACAACCTTTTGAAATAAAGTGAAATGCCAACTTGACGCAACAAGGTAATTTTATTGATGTATTCTTAGTTCGACATGTTTCGGGCGCATATGCCCATCATCAGGAGCATTAGATGTTGAGTTGCAGCATATGGTTTTTTGCACCGAGTTTTTGGATGGGTGGTGGTCTTGAGAGCAGCTGTGTAGGTCGTGTGTACGGTGCACGGCACCATCCGCACCGTACACACGACCTACGCAGCGGCTCTCAAGACCACCATCCATCCAAAAACTCGGTGCAAAAAACCGTATGCTGCAACTCAACATCTAATGCTCCTGATGATGGGCATATGCGCCCGAAACATGTCGAACTAAGAATACATCAATAAAATTACATAGCTGCATCAAATTGGCGTTTAACTTTATTTCTTGAAGAAGATGCACGGTCAAACAACCCTCAAGCTACAACCTTTATTTATTATCTTATTATATATATTTTTTACATTAAATAAACTACGCAAACAATAAACTTGGAACCGCATAAAATTGAAATGTCTCATTCAGCTTATGTTTCCGAAAGCAAGGTAGAGAAAGAAGTGTAAATTCCAGCCACCTCAGTGAATTTACGTCATATACTATAATTGTTGATGTAACGTAACTAGTGTATTGCTGGTGCACGCAGTTTCTGCCGCTAATAGATCTGCTAGGGTTATGAAGTTCACTTGTCCCTAGGGGTGGAGGATCTGTTGGGTGAGATGGAAACCTTATTACGACCTAATAATCGGGTTACATTCTACGACGTCGTGATTCGGTAGGACGCAGCATTACTTTCACCGTGCTTGCTCGCAAACCTGACGCACGTATCCATTTTCTGTTGTGTCCAGTTCGATACTTTCAGAATTTCTCTCAAACACCAGCAGCACAGAATTGTGTTCTTATTCTACACCACATAAATCCTCTATCATTCTCCTTACTTTCTTCCTGTAGCTGCCAATGCTATTGCTAACTAACTAAATAACGAAACCCATGGGGCAGAATCCTTCATAAGAAGCCATTCCACAAATTCTTCCTGTTTTATGGAACGAGAAAAGTCATCACAGTATTCACAAGGACCTGCGAATTGTTCTTATCCTGAGACACATTAATCCAGTCCAAGCCCTCGCATCCCATTTCGCTAATATCCATTTTAATATTATCAACGCATCTGAACCTACGTCTTCCCAGTGGACTCTATCCTCCACATTTCCTCAGCAAAACACGATATGCAATTATCTTCTACCCCGTACGTGCCACACGCCTCGCCAGTCTCATTCTTCTTGATTTGATTCTCCTAATTTCATTTAGTGAGGAGTGAAGATCATGAAGCTCCTCACTGTGTGATATTATGTGTTCTCTTTTACTTCCTCTTAGGGCCAAAGATTTCAGTAGCCTATTCTCGAACACCCTCAATCTACATTCTTCCCTTAATATGACAGACCAATTTTCAGACCCATATCAAACAATCAAAATTATAATTCAGTACATTTTAATAACAGCAAACGGGAACAGAAAATTTCAGGACCGAAGTGTGGCAGGTATTTTCTGAACTTAATATACTCGTAATTTATTTACGCATGGCTAATACTGCTATTACCCTTACATAGTATAAAAACCTAAAACCCCGAAATTATGCCTTTATTCTTTCTCCATGTAACACGCCATTCTTGTAACTAAACACGCGTACCAATTGTGGCAGTGTTTTTTCAAAAAAATCTTGCTCGTTACCTGGTAGTCCAAATGTATCTTTGTTGTTGTCGCATTTCAGTCGACAAAAAGTCCTTTTCAAGCATCAGGGTTGTTTACCGTACCAAGCTGTGTGTCAAGAACCTTTGAAATTCATGTTGAGCGCATTTAATGAAGCTGCGATATCATCGTATTTTGTACAGTTGATGGATATTATTCCTGTGTGGTTGACAGACATGTTTTTTTCTTTTCTGCAGGATTGTGTTATGTACAGTATGTAAGTCATAAGCTTATTTCATCATGCTAAGTCCCCGCCTTTCTGTAAATTATACTATTTATTTACACTTCTATTTCTTAGTAAGCAGACCAGGCATGGGAAGAAGATAGTTTCCTTCTATTTCTTTTTGTTTACATGTTGTTGCGCTAAGTGTTTATCGCGCGAGAAATGTGTGGATTGACTTAAGTAACAGTAGTTGCATTGTGCTCCAGTTGCAGTCTGCAGAAGTATCTCGAACGGTGACCGGCAGCTATGAATGACGCTGGACGATCAGTGTCAATGTTAATGAAGTGACCCAAGATCCCGAGAGTTGAACTCAATACAGTTCGTTTGTATCAGCGTTATTCACTGTTTATGCACACTAAACTCCAGTACACTTGACGTGGGGATTATTGCGAGTGTGTGCGGCCTGCCCAACTCGCCGTCTTAACCTGAATTTCGATCTCCGTCCCTCCTGGAACAATATCCACGATACGTTCCCTACAGGGACCGCGCGGGATACAACAGTATCCTGAAGCCCTGTGATGTGTATCAGTGGATCAACGGAAGGTTATCCTCAGCAGTCACAGCTAAATACGAGAACTGTCCAATTCTTTCGAAGAAATATGAAAGGCCTTTACACAGGCAGTTTTTACACGTAAATTCTTCACGAATATTTCCTTTTGCAGATGATTTAACAAATAATTTGACAGTAAAGTACCGGTTGGTCTTCTTATGCGCGGATGTCCAAGGCAGGATACGAAATTGTTGTGAAAGACGTACATAATTTAAAGACAGACAGCTGGACAAAAAGACTCAAGGGAAGAAATGCAGAAATGACATTTAGCGTTCATTGTGAGAGTCCATCAGACACCAATAAAAATTCTTTATGTAAGATAATTAAAGAAAGCTGCAACTACAATGAGAGAATATTTTGCACACACCGACCAAGAGAATATCCGTGTTATGCTGTTGTCAACCGAAACACAAGTGGGGTAAAGAAAATTTCTTTGACGTCTGCACAAGGTACGAAGGAAGTGAAATCAGATGTTTGACAGCTGAGTCTCAGAAATTAAAAGAATTAAGAGGAAAGAGATGAGACAGGAATATGCTCCCTGTATTTGGATGAGGAATATGCCAAAATTACAATGTTAAAATGTTCAAAAATGAAAAAGTGAGAGAAGAATTTCTACTCAATAAACGGTTGTACATTAACTACAATAAGGCCTATGGGACAGTATGATTAGTAAAATGAGAGATTAAACAGTTTAAATACGTAGGTATTTCAAAACTCCGTGGTCCTCAAAAACCTGATGTTTAATGAGCAGTGATTTTATTAAAGAACTGCTCGCAATTTTTTTGTTAGGTTCATGGGAACGTGCATCGCAATTCGATATCAATAAATATCCAACAAGATGCAACTATACACAGTTTATTTTATCTCTAAACTACTCTACATGTTTCGGGTGGTTTCTCCACCCATCATCAGGAGCACAAATAACTGTATCTACAGCATCTGGTGCTGGTCAACCGTTGTTGCTACCGGTCAGTATCGTGGAGTTCAGACACGCAAATCGACCTACTCCTCCACGATACCGACCGGTAGCAACAACGGTTGACCAGCACCAGATGCTGTAGATACAGTTATTTGCGCTCCTGATGATGGGTAGAGAAACCACCCGAAACTTGTAGAGCAGTTTACAGATAAAATAAACTGTGTGTAGTTGCATCTTGTTGGACATTTATTGACAGTACTGCTCGCAACTCAGTAAATAATCCAATCAGAAAAGAAGTTCTTTATTTATGTACATCAGATAGTACTAAATCTGCATCTAAGAAGGCGTGACGGTATGTTATGAATGCGAAAAACAGACAGACAGTTATAGGATAAGGCTGATGAGAAATTTGACATGACATGCAGTGTACGTATAACGTAACATTGAGGCGCGTTCTTGCAACAGTTGTTACGGTGAAAAAGCAATAAGTATTGCATATTCTGATTGTGTGTTTGCAGCCTTAGGTAACCAGCATGCGACGCGCATGCGACATGTCATCTGCGGACTGTACGTCTCTGCAATATTTTTTCACATTATCTCATAAACGGCATGATTTTCGGAAAAAGAATACTGAACACAAAATGTGTGTTTTGATATTCTCTACAAATTCTGTCTGAAACGTTTCTCATTCTAAGAAGAACTGAACGAGATGTTAACATAAATGTATATTGGTCTTCGTGTAAAGTATCCGTAATTCTTGTCAGATTTTAATGAAACTTGAATTTTCTCGACGGATTTTCGAAAAATGTTCGAATATAAAATTTAATCAAAATTAGTCCAGTTGGAGCCGAGTCGTTCTTGCTTACGGAAAGACGGGCATACATAGCGAAGCTAATAGTCATTTTCTGCAATCTTGTGAACGCGCCTAAGCTGCATCCTCATCGGGAATTACAATGGACAGGTGCATGATATTAAGATGGATCTTATGAATACAGGCTATGAAAACAAAACATGGATTGACATGGTTTAGTATTGTGTATAATGGCAGGATATGGTTTGGGCAATACTGAACTTCCGGGTTCCATTATCAGCTGTTGGTGAATTATTACCTACTTATAAGTGTGTTGGTTAAATAATTTTGTTATTACTGCGACAACATTATTACCAAATGTGAAATGTGATAAATCTCCATAAAATATTATTAAAGTGATCCAATAAAAAATTAATGAGATGTACTGGACATGTCGCAGGAAGACAGAAAAGCAAAGTGTACATAAAATGACTTGTTCTACTCATTCATATTTGCATAGATCGTAAATAAAGTATGGGCCTTAAGCTCGATTCTTAACCGACTGACGTTAAAACATTTAAGATTGCCGTCGGTTTTCACTCCTAGAGAGAAAAATATGTAAGGAAGTTCTATAGATATACAGTTTTCATGATAAAATATGGGTTAGAAAGGAGATGGGCTGAACATCCGTAGAGGATGACCGGAGGATATGAGCCTTAATCCTTACAGACCACCAAAAAGGAAAGCTTATTGGAAACAGCAACGGAATAATTTTACGAAGTTCTTGCTCAGCTTTTAACAAACTACAGACAAAAGTACATACAGGTATTCATAAACTACTCACACAAGTACATAAACGAAGTTTGTAAATCTTGAACACCGAAGAAAGGGCTCTCGAACTCAACAGACCAAAAACAAAAATACTGGATCGCGCGAAACAGATATACCTTCACAGTTAACTTCTCACCGCAATTGGCCTAAGGATAGAATGTTGAATAGCTACAAACATTACAGCTATCACCTTCATGAATATTTCTAACTTGCATGACCTCAATCAAGCGATTCTACTATACTTCACCCATTTATCACAGCAATTAATTGGACTGTTAAATGTGTCAGTTGTCGCCACGGCATGGCGCGGATGGAGGAGATGGAAGGTAGAGCTGAGAACATGCGGATAAGCAGTGCCTCCCCCAAGAGAGAAGACAAAGACTGATCATTCAGCTCGGGTTTTGGGTGGGAGCCAAGGATATCTCACAGGAAAACAGCAGCATGTTGAGGGCCTCGCACATGCACTGTTTCTTTCTTACGACAAATGGATACAACATTTTAATCCGAAAACATGCAGCATGAAGAGAACGGACAAGTTAAAGAGATCTAAGGAAAGGAGGGAGGGTGGTATCAAGATAAAGGGGTTTAAATTCTTATTATGTAAAGGTTTAAAAAATATTGAGCTGGCTTAGAATTCAGCCCAAATGCTGAAATTTCTGTAAACGGAAAAGGAACTTCGGATTCCATGAAAGGCAGAAAATTTCTTAACCACCTGAGGGATTTGCTGTTTCTCAGAATGTTCCGTACCTTTCTTTCTTTCTTTCTTAGACCGAACTCTTTCTACCTATTCATTGTAAATGTAGAGGGTTATTGTTACATCTGATCATAATCATGATATGTGTGTGCGCGCGCGCACACACACACACAAAACACGCGTGCCCATGAGCGCTGTAGGGCTTCTCTGGACAAGGGATCGGCCCGTCGCAGAGACCTCTACGTGATCACACAGAGAACTCACAAGAGACAGTCATGCTGCCGGCGGGATTCGAATCGGAAATCCCAGCAAACGAGCAGGTGCAGACAGACCGCGTGGCCACTGGGATCGACACGTTAATACACGTAATCACAGACAAAAAAATATGACAATATGACCTTATAACCGATACATTTTGCTTAATTAATAAGCAAGTGCAAATAATGCGGTAATGGATTTGCATAAATATAAACCAATGGGTCACAAAAAGTCGGCTTTTATAATCAGCTGCGGACTCCAGGTAACATGACGAGTTTTAAAATGTGATTTACTTGCAAGAAAATATTTACATTTTAAACAACACTGCTGTACAAGGATAGTTCAGGTGCACAAAACACTTTGCACCTGCTGAAGACTTCCCCTGCCTAAATATTTTAACAAAGTTACAGTTTCCTTAAATCAGTCTGTCTTTAACAGACAGTCGCTTTCCTCGGACCATCAAAATTAATTTACGTTTAGCCCAAAGTTTCAGTAAACAATAGAGATGTGACATATTTCATGGCCCTCCACCATCCACAGCAGATGTTAAATAACTCCTAGGAGAAAATTCAAACTCAGAACTACATGAGAAGATAGTCCACTGCTCATAAAGTTTCTCGTTATCAGTGTTGCACTTTAACGTCCCAAATAACTGCAACTAAAAAGATAATTTAATGTCAGACAAAAATTATATTTTGAACAACGATACAAAATTACAACTCGCGTCGATATAACTGCATTAACGTTAGTTCTTACAAAACGTTCGGTCAGATAAAACTCTCACACTACCAATAATGTGGAAACGTACTCCGAAGAACCTCCCTTGTGTATTTCCCCACCATGAGACTTCTAGGTTGCTTATCAACAAACGTAAGCTCACTGTTGCAAAACTAATAATACCAACTACAAGTACCACCAAGTCCAGTTAGGAGCCTTTTCATGATTAATGATGAGTTCATTTCAGTCAGAAAACACAACTATAATTGTAGGCTAGATGATGGTATTTATTAGCAAAGTAAATAACTACGTGTTTCAGCCTAAAGCGGCCACATTGAGGTTCAAAGAGTGTCATATATATGTCTACATTGCATAGTCATGTTGAGATCTCATCATCGTATTACGTGTTACAAGTAAGTTTATCTAGTGGGTCAATGAATTATAGTTGTGTTTTCTGACAAATTAACTCACCATTAGTCTTTCAACACACAACGGGGACGTCACACCTTAGCCTTTTCATGATGTTTCACTAAATATATGTGAAAACCATTAAAAACACGTAAACTGCAAAAAAAAAATTTATTTCAAATAACATTAGCACAAATTATTGAAAATTTTATTTTAGCCCAATTTATTGTTCAGTTTTTTGTAGGAAAATAAATATTTCAGAATACTGAATACGCGCCATGTAACTATGCAGAACAGAGGTACGAATATAAACACAAAGATAAAGTCGCTTCATTTCATGTGTTTCTGATATGAAAATTCGTAGCGACAGAAGAGCACGTACGATCTCCTTGCTATGCTTCCAATTTGCTTATTTCCATCTTCAACTGCATATAAATCCTAATTAAGTGGGGACTAAAAGAATTTGTTCTTGTGCTCCGAATTAATGTCCTCTTGGTTTACGTCCAGTTTAATTCTGTAAAACATTAACATTTTTGAGACAGTCGAGGTCCTCAAAAGAGCGCCAAGCGCAATACAGTTGGTACAAGTGCCTAGTGGAAAATTGGTGTTTGTATTTTGACGGTAGTTTCAAGAATACACCAAAAAGGGTGGCAGGGAGCTTCTCCAAAAAGCTGGCACACGCCATTCTACAAGATGTCATATATCGTAGAGCGGTATAATGCAGTTACATTTCTGACTTCGTGGGTCGAATGTCCTGTGTCTAGACGACAATTTTCGACTTTTCTAACCGAAGTAATTCTCATATTTCAAAAACTGTTAAACTTAAAATTACGTGTCGGATTACTCTTTCAACATTCGTAAATATTAACAGCAGGCTTTTGAAAGCTGTACAGAATTTCTTAGAATTTGGAAACTCTAAACTGCACAAATTAATGGAAGCCAAAAATCTTGACCCAAAATGTAAATTGTGCACGTTTACGACTATAAAACCAAAGCCAACTGACGCCTCCTAAAACACTGTATAATTGTGATATTTCGTGAGACTTTGAGCGACATTAGAACACAAAATTATTTTAATATTAAATAGTGTACTTCAGCAAAATCACTTTATTACTCAAGGTAATTATAAATCTACACGTTTCGACTATAGATTAGTCATCCTCAGACCTATTTTGTCAATTGTGTCACAAGATGCTATGCACACTTTTGGATCCCATCGTGTTTATATCCATGGAATACATCAAATTAAATAGTTTGTATCTAAGGGCGTGACGTGCAAATTGTGTTTACAACAGTGGGATACATAAAATTGGATCACTTGTCTCTTAAAATGTATTATACAAATTTTATCTAAAAAGTTAAAATATGTAAAAATTTTACAAATTTTGTCTAAAAAATTAAAATGTGTAAAATTTTTACATATTTTAACTTTTTAGACACAATTTATATAATATATTTTACGAGACAAATGATCCAATTTTATGTATCCCACTGTTGTAAACACAATTTGCACGTCACTCCCTTAGAGACAAACGATTTAATTTGATGTATTCCATAGATGTAGACACGATGGGATCCCAAAGTGTGCATAGCATCTTGCGACACAATTGACAAAATAGGCCTCAGGATGACTAATCTATAGTCGAAACATGTAGCCTTATAATTACCTTGAGTAATAAAGTGATTGTGCTGACGTACACTATTTAATATTATATTATGTTACAAGCACATCGCGATGCTTCCATACAAAATGATTAGTTTAAACGTCAGCTGTTTGCAGCATGATACAGATTAATATTTTCCATAAACCTATTTCCCTTACGTTGGTCCACTGGGAACTGAAGTTGGTAGCTCTGAATAAAATGCCGCTCTACAGAAAGATCGTGGTCAGGATATAAAGTGCCCTGCTTGAAGCAGCCCAGTGACAAGGGAAAGAATTTCAGGAAACTTCTGAAAGACAGGGTAGCAGCAAAATTTGACTTAATCTGGAAGTTGCAGTAATAAACAAGATTACACAAATAGAAAGAATGATATGCTATGAGCTGGCTCTTAGTGAAAACAACCCATTCACCATTAAAGAGGGTCGAGACTAATCGTGTAACAGTAATGATATGTACGTGTGTTTAGGGCATGCTGCCTGAAATTACGTCACTCTAACTTTCTTATGTGTATCTTGAAACATATTATTTTTCACAAATTTGGATGTTTTGCTGAGCGTGCATCTCAGTATAATCTTAGTGACTGACCAACTTAATGCACAAATTCTTGTTTTATAGTAAGTTTATTATATGCCTCTACATGTTTCGAGAACTATTGTGCTCGAAACATGTAGAGGCATATAATAAACTTACTATAAAACAAGAATTTGTGCATTAAGTTGGTCAGTTACTAAGATTATATTATTGTTCCGACGTCGTAACATTCTTACCAATCAGGAGAGCTAACAGCGTCACTGAATTAACAATAAAACCACAAACAATACTGCCTTCTGTAAGGCGACACCATGTAGCATCTTATAAATTTACCGACGTTTCAGAGAAAACTTTTGCCCTTCTTTTCAAGGTAAAAGAGTACTTTCCTGTTCTGAAAATGGCACATGTCCCTCAGAAACGTCGTAAAAGCTCTACCAGACTCCACGGTGTCACATTTCAGGTGACAGTATTCTACTGTTACCTGTCTGAGAACCACAACATCATACAAATAAATAAATACATAAATAATTAAATAAATAAATAAGTGAATGAATGAATGAATGAATGAAAGTTTCATCTCTGTTCTTACATTCCCATTACCACCGACATCACTGTCGGATGAATGGATTCATCTGTTAGCCCACTGCTTTATTTTCTCCTTCTCGTCATCTTCCCACCCGAGACGCTAAAGTGTTACGACAGTGGTGCAGCGCACACTGCTGCTAATGATAATGCCTCGTATGTCATAACAAATCAACCTCTGTTAATTCCAAGGATATTACGTATTAGTTGTTGGTTGTGTGGATGAGATGAAGCCATGAAGTTATGGGCTATAATAAATTGCAACTTTGTGCAAGAATTGTATCCAGGCGCGGCTTGTAACACGACACCCCAGTCACAATATGCTAGATATTATTATATTTCTAAACGTTTCTTTTTAAAATTACTTCCCTAGTTTTGTACCGACACATTAGCCAATGTCGACATTATGTTCTTGTACCTAACCGTCCTTAATAAATCTTAAGCGAACAGACGGATTTCTGTGAAACATGGTATATACATTACGACAGAAATAGACACATTGTGTCTGCGTCACCTAACCTCATATCGTTAATAATACGAACATGATAGACGTGAGAATTTGCAATGTAGGAATAGCAAATGCAAGGGTTGTGTAATTGTGTGCGAAAGAGAGAGATAAATGGAAACTTTGAAACTTTTCTTAGTATCATTTTTTTAAATATATAATAATATGGTGGCCACAAAGAATCTATATAAAACTTTCGGCCTGACAGCTGGCAGATGACACTTTGTTCATAGGAAGGCCATGAACTTGCCCAAACAATGTGCATAAAATATCGTGTACATCCCTCGAAATTTTCAAACAACCTAATATTGAATTTAAAATATTAAATTCAATTATTATTATAATATATCTTCTTAGCCTCACCATAGAGGGTGAACAATTTGAAATGAATTACCAACAGGCATCGTATTTCCTTTCCAAAATTTCTCACTTTGGGATTCTAAGTCAAGCTCTGGGTTTTATAGTTTGAAATTTTGGTCTATCTACGGAATGATGTTCAAATTTGTAGCTTTTCAGTACCCAAATTTAGTTTCACAATCCCAACATTATTGTATTTGTGATATTTTATTAATCTTGGTAGACTTAGATGGGCTGGACATGTGATGAAGTTAGAAGAAAGTTATCCTGCAGAGAAAGTCCTTTGCACTACACCTGGAAGAAAGGAAGATAGAAGGAGAGGCACACCAAACTCGGGGTGGTTCTACAAGTTATAGGAGGATTTCGAACAGGTTAGGTGAAGAAACTGAAGAATTAATGAGCAGTGAAAAAAGCAGTGGCGGAAGTTCATTCAGGAGGTCACGTCTCGTCCTGGGATGTAGTACCGATAGAGGAGGAGGAGGAGGAGGAGGAGGAAGAGGAAGAAGAAGAAGAAGAAGAGGAAGAAGAAGACGAAGGAGGAGGAGGAAGAAGAAGAAAACGAAGAAGGAGAAGAAGAAGAAGAAGAAGGAGGAGGAGGAGGAGGAGGAGAAGAAGAAGAAGAAGGAGGAGGAGGAGGAGGAAGAAGAAGAAGACGAAAAAGAAGAAGACGAAGAAGG
>Ga0123354_10004441_pt1 | contig 19889 bp, 18 predicted proteins | sample TergutLab28metaG_2_FD_97872 | JGI IMG/M metagenome (GOLD analysis project Ga0123354, IMG submission 97872) | Labiotermes labralis P4 segment gut microbial communities from Petit-Saut dam, French Guiana - Lab288 P4 | ecosystem: Host-associated > Arthropoda: Insects > Digestive system > Gut ...
AAAAAAAAATCCTGCAACAATTCTCTGTCTTTCCGTAGTCACACTTCCGCCTCAAGCCAGCCTACCCAACTTTAGTCTCTTTCGATTTTGAAGTGACTCTAACCACTCAATATAAAAAGAAAAATATTCATCTGCCGTGATGGTAGGGGGAGCTGGTCCTTCCGTAATGTCGGTACACATCTAACACATTACACGGTGTCACGTCCCAGACCAGACCAGACCAGACCAGACTCTTTACAGTCTCCGCCGTCATAACGCAACATCTTCCTGGTTTTAATTAAGCAGCACGTCATGAAACGTATGAGGCAGTGGACGAATAGCGAGACACTGGACGGAGGTCAGGTACAGTACCAGCATCACGTCTCGGCCGCTTTATTATGGCGGCTGGAGCCGTCGTTTTGCGTTGGGCTCAAAGCCACTATGGATGCTGAGGGAAGTAAAAGAATCTTTGCTCTTTTCGGACATCAAACACCACTAGTCACTATAACGACTGGGCTGTCTCTTGGCTTGCTGCGTAAAATAGTACGAGTTGAACCGAATGACAACTGATGAAAAATATGACGACTGTGCAATGGGACTACAGGTTTGAAGAGTGACATTCATACAAAGTATACATAATACTTAAATTCCTACCTCACAGAAGAGTTTTCCGCCCCATTACAGGAACTAGCCAAATAATGCTCTTTGTGGAAATAATCACAGCTTGGTGTGATAATTTATGACACACACACACACACACATGCTACGAAAAGCACAGAAGAAATTCTTAGTAGAGGCCAGTTGAGATGCGACGGCACACGCGCAGAAATTAGATTTTGTCTTTCGGTGAAAAGGACGAGTCCATTTAAATCGGCGGGGGCGTCAGTTCAGTCGACCATCGGCAGCCGAGGTGTGCGCATCAGCGGTAGTAATGCTGGATACACCATGTTCCGAGGTAGTGTGAAGGGTACTGGCTACCCACTGCATTCGCCAGTTTCCCATTCAACTGGACTCTACTGCATGTGGCACAGTATCCTTAACATGAGACACGTGAAGCCTCTTGGATATAAATTCCTTGTAATGCAGTAAATAAGAACGATTTCTTCAAAGTCATATTAGAAAGTGAAGCATATGTTGGGCCTATGTTTTTGCCTTTGTAAGAAGTAACGTGGAAGTGAGAAAATTTCTAGACCCACTGAGCAAGATGACACCAGGAGACTACATTGCTGACCTGATGTAAAGACGACCCCGGCGCCACTTGAACATCTGTGACGGTTCACAATGACAGAGACCCCGGAATCTTAAGGTCGAATGTCTCAGGAAGCCAGAATGTTGCCCTCGAATACCAGTTCTGTGTAATACGTGACACTGATGATGTAAGGCTTGAACACTACGTGGCTAACAAAATCTTCTCAAAAGCCTCTGTAGCAGGCGTTTCTGGGATTTGCCAGGTCCTTCGCCCACCAGCACCATGTTGCGATCTAGCTGCCCTTGATAGAAAACCTACGCTTGTCTGGCTATTCCAGAACACAGCTCACAGCTGTCACGGAAGGGAGACTCGTTCTTATTCACTACAAAGGAATCCTGAAAACAGCGCTTTCGAGAGAAAAAGTGTTCCGATATCGCTTCGCTTAACTTATGCTTCTATGAAGCGAGTGGAATAAAAACGTCAGTATTCGCATTAAAAATAGCGTGGTATAAAAAATGTTGATCTCGTGCGTGCTACGCATCGTAAGATGGAATTGCTTGCATTTTAAACAGCCGAATTAAAAAAAACTAAATTAATGAATTAAATTAGTACCGTAATCGTCAAACAGTAAACAGGCACGACAAGACGCTCTGGGCAACATCAATGACACACTTCCTTTTTGGGGCAGGTTTGAAATTGCCATATCGAAATTATAGTAAGTAATTAATATTCGCAGCGTCACGCTGTCGCTAATTTTCAAAGGGGAAAATTTTACATACAAAATTTTATGGGTTACTAATTTACGGCTGGAAAGGGTGACTGTTTGTTGAAAAACACACAGACAGCCATTCATTCTTTAATCGTAGTGAAACAGCAGAAATAATGTTTAATTTATTCAGGTTTTAATTTTGAAAAAAGGTGGCTTCAACGTTCTACATTCGTAGTAATTTCCAATATCATGCACGTACAGTGTTAGTTAAATATCAAAGGTTATTGTGACCGAATTAATTATAATGTACGGGGAACTTTAATTATACGGTAAGGGTCTGTCTGAAATACACGCGAATTAACGTCATACCGGCTTCAGCCACTGGTCCACTTCATTAATAGAAGAAAGACCAAAATAAATCCGTAAATTAGATTATAAATAAGCTTAATAATTCACATGTTTATAAACTTAGCAATTAACCAACTTAATGCACAAAATCTTCTTTTATGATAAGTTTATTATACGCCTCTACATGTTTCGAGCGCTAGGCGCTCATCATTAGGAGGTCAAAATTGTATTACAAAGCATCTGGTATCATCACACCTGTTTATGTTCAGCCATGTACAGGGACAGAGTGCTTTCTTTAGAACTAACAAATTTAATGAGAATTAGCTGGTTAGTCAGGAGAGAAATATAAACCGTGCACTTCCTGTTACGCAGTAATTATTGCGCTTGTCACACTGTATTTTGTGTGTTATTAAAATGGTTACACATGGAACATACTGCAACTCTATACTTACGAGAATAATAGACGGTTTAAAAGTTTCATTAGCTCCAAATGACACGGAAAATAGCACACTGCCAGCAACAAAATAGCACACTGCCAGCGACAAAATGGCACACTGCCAGCAACAAAATAGCACACTGCCAGCAACAAATTCTTCTCTTCGTGCTATACGGTCGCAGTGACGTGGGGTGTCGTGAAAGAAATCAGAAATAAATCAGATCCCTTCCCATTCAGAATCTTTCAATTAAATCTAATCAGAGTAGTTCAAGAACTCGACATCGGGATAAAAAGAGAGACTACATAATTTAAACGCATCCGTGAAATTTTATACCGCTTCGAGACATTTGGAAAATTCTTGTAATATGCTTGGTAATTTTCTTGGACTTCCTTCTGTTCATGGCGAAAATCTTCTGTTTAGACGAGATGTATTCGCTGTCTTGCTGCTCTAAAATCATTACATTCTGAACCATGTAACCACTATCACCACCACCACCATCATCATCATCATCATTATCACATAATCATCAGTGTAAATTCCTTTAAAGAAAAAGAGCAAAAATATGTAACCGGCTGGGTATAAGCGGATTACATAAGGGGGTCATTGTATGGCATTTTGCAGTAATACACTCTCCAGATTTGTAGGCCGGGAGAATGTGGTGGACAGAGTGACTCGCTACGGGCTGGAAGGTCCGAGGACGGAATCCCGGCGGGGGCAAGATATTGGCCACACGTCCAGAACAGCTCTGGGGCCCACCAACCCTCCAGCACAATGGGTACCGGGTCTCTTTCCCGGCGGGTAAAGCAGGAAGGGCGTGGCGGCGACCATCCACCCTCATTTAGCACCGAGGTTAAAGGAGGAGTAGAGCTACACCTCTACTTTCGCTTTGGGCCTCCATGGACTGTTCTAGGGTGACATTGTTCCTTACTGTAAGTTTCATACTTTCCAAATTTACTACTGTCAGATATTTCAGCAGCAAAAGTTGCATTCTAGTGACATAATGGGGTGTTCCTGAAAGTATTAACAACAGAAGGTAAAATAACATAGTATACACACACACATACACACACATACACAAACATACACATACACACATACATACACACACACACACATACACAAACACACACACACATGCACATACACACACATACACATACACAAACACAAACATACACATACACAAACATACACAGACACACACATACATACACACACATACACATACACAAACATACAATACACACATACACATACACAAATATACACAAACATACAATACACATACACACACATACATACACAAACATACACATACATACAATACACACACATACATACACACACATACACATACACACATACATATACACAAACATACACATTCACACACACATACACAAACATACACATACACACACACACACACACACACACATGGCAGGGGTGGCCAGCTAGACGATCTCGGGAGCTCGCTTTAAGGAGTAACTTAGGCATGCGCCTAGCATTAGTAAAATGAAAAAAAAATGTTTCCCTGTTTGATCGTTTCTGATTTCTGTTCATCTAAAACAGTTTAGGTTGTTGTTATGAGTCTCCTTTCGCTAGCAAACACTCTAACACCGTTCACAGACAGTCCTGAGTGCATGTACACTACCTGAATATTAGTCTTTTTCAAGCAACTTGTGCGAGTTGCAGCACCTCGGGAGACGTGTTGTCGCCACAGTATGTGTGTGCGTATGTGTATGTGTATTTGTAATAAATCCTTTGAAAATGTGGGACAGTCCAAATATTTGGGAAAACCCTAACAAATCAAGCTTCTATTCATGAAGAAATTAAAAGCAGATTAAAGTCAGGGAATGCTTGCTTTCATTCGGTGCAGATTTTTTGTTGTTGTTGTTTTAAAGTATGTTGTCCAAAAATATTAAGATTAATATACAGAGCACTATAATTTTGCGTATTGTTTTGTATGGGTCTAAAGCTTTGTCTCTCTCATTGCGAGAGGAACATAGGTTGAAGAAGGTAGAGAGTAGGGTGCCGAGAAAGATATTTGGGCCTGAGAGGGACGAAGTAACAGGAGAGTGGAGAAGACTACATAACGAGAAGATTAATGCCTGTATTTCTCACCAAATATCATTCGGGTGATGAAGTTGAGAAGAATGAGATGGGCGGGGCATGTAGCATGTATGGGGAAGAGGAGAGGTGCAGACAGGGTTTTGGTCGGAATACCTGAGGGAAAGAAAACACTTAGAAGACATAGGCGTAGATGGGAGGATAAGGTTAAAAAGAACTTAAGAAGTGGGATGAGTAGGCATGGATTGGGTTGATCTGGGTCAGGACAGGGACAGGTGAAGGGCGCTTGTGAATGCAGTAATGAGCCTTCGAGGTCCATAAAATGCCGGAAATTTCTTGACTAGCTGAGGACCTGTTAGCTCTTCAGGAAGGACAATGCTCCACAGAGTTAGTTAATTACTTCTATACATAAAATATTATTACTTGTGAATAAAGCAATTGTGCTGCATTCGACTCTCAAACCACAAGACGTGAATTCCTCAGGGTAAGAGTAATTACATGTTGCAGGCATTCCTTTCTTCTGTTGCTGTCACAATGTCCCAGCCCCTTAGGTTGGTTAAACACGCATTTTGACAAATACATGCACTGGTGTTGTCCTATTTTTGTTCTGCTTAACGGAATGATGCGGAACTCTGAAAAACGGTACGCCCACTCCAAACATCTTCATTACATTCACGTCTTCGTAGGATGTCTAACAAGTCGGAGCTGAAAGATTACCTGCTACTACAGATCGTTATGATTCACAGCTTGCTATAAACCTTTCAAAGGTTACGAATATCATTATCATTGTCGTCAACAAAATCGCCATACTATAACCATAAAGAAATAAAGATACAAAAGAAAGATGGATTAATATTTTGGTGTTAATTGTGTGTTAGGAAGTAGAAAAAATGCGTAGAATTAAACAATATGTGAGCCTTTAAATGTCTTCCCTTTAAGACCGAAGGCAGTAGTTCCCAAAATTTGTAATCAGAGGATCAACGAATAAGTTCGCTAATGCATAACGTCAATTTGACGGAGTTCTTGAATAAGTAATCTTGCGTCCCCAAGAAAATTAGCAAAGCCTTTTAATGGCCCAACTCAAAGAACTGACACTTCTGCTAGCAAATTGTATATATTAAATCTTCTCTTTAGAATATCAGTCCAAGGAGCAAAACTAAAACTACGTTGCGCAAAACAGACACGTAGAAACGTACTTCACAGCCGATCAAGGAATTAGGTTCGATTATGCACCCCTCCAATGTGTTCGATGCGAGTGAATTTTGATTTCAGATCAAGAACAACTTGTTTCGCCACATTTTGTTTGCAACTTATGAATTAGTCAGACTCGAAAATTTTTTTAAAATTTCTAATGGCTAACACAAACAATCGCAAAAGAATTAAAAATCGACTTTCACATATAACTCACTAATGCTCCGACATGTTTCGATCTTCTTTAGATCATCTTCAGGGAGTTTCACATCACAAAAGCAAACACAAAACACAGATCAGAACTATTAGTCCTTAAAAATTGTAGATATTGCACAGATACGAATACTATTAGCACTGTTTTAAAGTTGCCCATTTCGTGCCTTTTTGAGATCTACGTACTCAGTTTATTGCAACAAGTAAATGCACAGTACCATTTTCAGGGGGCACAACATGCCACGTTTAAAAGCAATTATGGGTGACAATCTACCAACAACAACGGAGCCTACTACAGACTGCACAGATTTTGTAAATAATAGCTTATCACTGGTAACTGGTTTGAAACCTGGCATATTGTGCTGCTCCCTGAAGACGGCACACTTGTACCGAAACAAGTCAGAACTACGTCTTTAATATTAATATGTATTAAATACTGTGCACTTGGTTGATACAATGAATTGAGTACATAGCTCTAAAATTGCATTCAAAAAATGTCCCTCTTGAAACGCAGCCAGCCTGTTGTAATTTCCTTGAGTCGCAATAGAAAAATCCCGGTAAGAAATCTCGATTGCACGCGGACAGCTTCCTTCCAGATCTCTTTCCAGCTCATCCGTGACCCATCATCCTCACAACAACATTAAATAGCCTGAGATGCTTAGAGCGTCGTCAGACAAAGCACAAAACTTCATTAAGCTGAATATGTACCTCTGACAGGACTGCCCGCACAGCTGATGACGCGCGCAGTAGCCTGACCACACGTCCTGCACACCTCACACACATAACAACACTATCGCACTATTCGGTGTTGAATCATGCTTAGTATTGTGCCTCAATGGGGATCGCGTCATCGTGAGTGTACTGCTGTAAATAGGAAAGGTTGAACCGTAATGACGTGTTTGTTTTGCACTTTCGGGCTCCACACTGTGCAGATGTTACGGTGACGCGTTAAGTTACTCGGCCAAGGTAAGGCAACTTCGTATTTCGGAAGTTTCTTAAGGATGCTCATAGTAGGAATCGGGGACCGCGGTAGCACAGTCGTTAAGGTGCTGTGCTACAAATCGGAAGATCGCTGGTTTGATTCCAAATGGTGTCAATGGAATTTTTCATTGACACAATCCTTCCGATCGCACTTTGGCCCTGGGGTCGACTCAGCCTCTAATAGAAATGAGTACCAGGAGCATTTCCTGGGTGTAAAAAGCAGCCGGTGCGTAAGGCTGAAAACTTTACCACCATTCTGGGCAATTGTCACGTAATCTGGGAACCTTAACTTCCTGGAACCCTCTGGGCACCTCGGGCCTGTAATGGGACTGATTTGCCATAGTAGGAATCACTTTCAGCATCCCACGTTTTACAGATCTGTAACGTGAGCGTGACATTTATCTCGATCTGAAAACGTATTATTTTTGTAGCAATTAATTCAGCTAGTAAAATTAATAATTTTATAGTAAAATTTCTGCAAGGAAAATAGCAAGAATTATCCGTCATATTATCACTAACACAATTATGTATCCTTACGGCTGTGGCAAAAGGTTTCACTGTTACTTGCAATTGGCATCGCTGATACAATCTGAAAAATGAGTTAAAATAGCGTAAGAAATACCTAGGAACCATATTCACTTGACTAGAAATGGTTGGGCACGATGAACACTGAAGTGCTGACGTGACGATGCTGACTCGCAACGTAAAGAGCGCGTCTATAGTTTAATGGCACACTGAAGCTACAAATTCGCAAAGTTTACCGCAGTCTGATTTATTTCCTAAACGAAAACTCACACTTTAAAGAGAGATGGTGTTAATTACTACAGCCTGACTAAATTCGTAAATGAAAAACTGCGCTCTCAAAGCGAGCGGTGAGATTGGCCGTTGGTGGTAACTGTAGCATCATTCTTACTGTGCACCATTCGCACCCGTAGCCACCTTACAACAAAGGACGTATGTAACCATTTAAAACCTATTAGCAAAGGTACCACAAAGTTTAACACTCAACAAAACTGTGCCTTTTGCCCACATAGCACAGGCCTATTTAACTATTCCGAGTAGTTCTCGGAATAGATAGTCATTTCTTACGTACACAATGTACACCAGACGGCATTCCACAGGGACACACTACTTGGTGTCTCTGAGGTATGGACCGAATATGTATATAAAGTTAGTCTTCAAAGTACCACTATGACACACAGAGTACAGGCCTGTTGTCTCACACCATGTGCACAATTATCGTGATTCTAACGACTTCGATTTGGTGTTGAAACAGAGTTTACAACTTAAATGCGTTATTTAATTATTTATATATTTACGATAAAGCCTCTTTCATTTTATCGGCATAGGATAACGGACTGTTAAGACGGTACGCACATATATATATATATATATATATATATATATATATATATATATATATAAAATAAGATAAAATTTCAGTAAGCCATAATGAGCACGGCCTGTAAAGAAATGTGCTTGAGGTCTCTGCCCAAGATTCTGCAAAGTCGCATCACGTCAAAGCTGTGGCTTCTCAATAAATACTTAGCGAAGAATGTCTTAAATCTGAGGTCCTACAATAGATGGTCTCCAGGCAATTGACACATATTGACAGGACTTGCAGCAACGTTGTACAGGAAAAGCTGATAATGCAGAACATCGGTCTGTCTGAACGGTTAATCTAAATGGCATTTGTTTTTGAAGCTTAAACGACACAAAGTACTGACTATAAATCTGCAATCTGGAAGCACAGAAATGTAAATTACGTTAATTACGTTTTATTAAAACACACATCCAGCTTCATAGGGCATGTGTAATGGATTGGTTTACTTTGGAGATGGATGTATTAAATGAGTAATTACAAAAACCCAAACAATTATACTGGCACCTCTGAAATCAGCAGATCGAATCTCTCAATAAAATTATCTATAAAATTCTCTACTTTATTCAGAAACGAAAACACATACATAAATATGGTGTTCGGGCAAAAAGTTGAAATACCTAAAAGATAATAAACAAACGTGCATAGCATTGCAAACGTCGTTGGGATATTACACCTTACTTACTTACTTGCTTGCTTGCTTACTTACTTACTTACTTAGTTACTTACTTCCTTATTTATTCCATGCAGCAAAGTCCTTCTTGAGAAGCTAAACGTTTCTCAGTTAGTCAAGAAATTTCCCGCGTTTTATGGCACCCGAAGGTTCATTACCGCGTTTACAAGAGCCCGCCAACTCTCCAGATCAATCCAGTCCACGCCCCTGCATCCCACTTCCTGTAGATCCATCTTAATATTATTCTCCCATCTATGCCTTTGTCTTCCAAGTGGTCTCTATCCCTCAGGTATAACCAAACCCTGTATTGACCTCTCCTCTCCCCGATATACGCTACATCCCCTCACAACTCATTCTTCTCGACTTGACCATCAGAATAATATTAGGTGAGCAGTACAGATCATTAAACTCCTCATCATGTAGTTTTTTCCACTCCCCTGTTTCCAGGTCCCTCTTAGACCCAAATATTCTCTTCTGCATTCTGTCCTCAAAAACCTCGGCCTACTTTACTCCATCAATGTGAGCGACCGTGTTTCACACCCACATAAAACAACAGGCAAAATTATAGTTTTGTACATCTTAATCTTTATATTTTCAGATAGCAACCCGGAACACTAAGGATTCTGCACTGACTGATAGCAAGCATTCCCTCACTTCAATTTGCTCTTAATTTCTTCTTGAATAGAATTTTGATTCACTAGGTTTGTTCTCAAATAAATAAACTCTTCCAACCTTTCCAAGGAACTATCGTCAATCTTTATAATGTGACTGCGTCCTGCATTCTGATCTAAAGACATGACAAGGTACGAATAATACAACTTCACTTTCTAAATTCTACAGGATCAGAGTAACAAGTTTCAATTTCCTTACAAGTGTCTCATATAATCACCGGTATCAACAAAAGCAATTATCGGAACGACTGAAGATGCTTTATTTGCCTGTCACTGTCAAAGCCAACATTAGAATATGCACTGTCCGAGATGTCAGTCTCAGGCCTACTCTCAAGAAACCCAAACACATCTCCCATAACTTGCTCTTGGAACGCAGGCTTCTTGTTAGTAATTTAGTTTTGAGCTACGAAAGTTTCATTACGACCGCCGAAGAAGTGTAGCGCCGGTAACATTGCTTGTATCGAGCACAGACTAAAGCAGTATACCGAGTAAGGGTTTCTAGTGACACCTCTGTCTATATCACTACAAATTGCAGCCTTACTGAAATCGGCACCACGGCTGACTTGCACTGTAGAGATGCCAGTTGGAATCTTGGCTGGGCTAATATCTATCCTGTCAGAGTCTTCATGGTTGTACCTAGTCCGGTACAGTATCTCGATTAGGCGCTGACCGCTTCCTTCCAAGTCCCTTCCAATTTATATTGGGTCAGTCATCATAACTTCAATGCCATGCGGCATAAGACGCTGACGGCATCGGAAAAGAAACAAAAAGCAAGGCAGCCTTGCAGGTGTATATACTTAAATGTCCATAAACATACATACATGAACAAAATTCCCGTCTGATTTACCAAATGCATTTTGGGCTGCGGCGCTACGGCCGATTTATTTGATTTTAAGAACTCAAAATATTTCGTTTTCGCCACTGGCATGACCTTTAAACAAAACATAACCACGGGGGAATAAACTGTATAAAAACAATAGACGTACCAAGGATCAGGGGATTAGTCCCCGGCCCGTCACCACGGGGAACCGGGTTCAATCCAAGGCCGGTAATGTGAGATTTGTGGTAAAAACGGTTACTGGGACGGGTTCGTCCCAGAGTACTTTCGCCTTCCTCCCTTAGTATTATTCTGTCAATGCTCCACACTATTCCACTCATCTGTCACTGAAGCCATATATATTATTAGTAATTTACAGAGCCGGCAGACAACACAAATCCGTGACTTCAGGCTTCCGCCGGGAATAAGACGCCGCTCTCTTCTGGGCTGTTACGTAGCGTGTAGTGACAATTGAGTACCGACGTTTTGGGACAACCTATCAGTAAAGAGTAACTACTACAAGCTGCGTAAGAGCCCAGAAGAGCAATAAAAACGCCCGAAAGAACATTCCAGTGACTCACAGGTGTAGTGAACGTTACACACAAAAAGAAGTACGTATGAAAGAATTCAAGAAAACTTGTTTCAAGACAATGTTGTGGAACACAAAACTGGTCTGTTCAGTTACTGTGCCCATACTCTCTACAGACAGGACTGACGATGCTGCGTGACATAATGTGCCATAAAATTAATGTGCTTGTGTGTCAATATCAATACGACTCACTGCCAAGAGTCCACGCAAAGAGAGCTTATTACGGTTTTTTAATCTCAGTTCTCGCCTAATTTAACCCATTTAATTTTGATTGAAACTCAATCAAAAGGTTAACAAAGAATTATTTGAAGTGTAACCTTAACGCATTTAGAAAAGGGGCTCTCGTAAACAAATCAACAAATTGAGACTTCATGAGGGTGGAAAATTTCTTCACAAACTTTGCGACTATCAGGTTCCACAGCACGATTCTTCCATGGAACAAGTTAGTATTTTAAGTCATCAAAAAACACCCACGTGGATATGTTCTTCCACTTCCATTATAAATGTAAGAAGTTCTTATACGTGTGGAATAAACTGTGAGGCAGCCTGATTTGCATTCAGAATCTACTACCTTAGCGTGACATATTTTAACTGTATAAAACTAAAGAGCCCTTAATGGAAAATTCATTCTCATTAAAATAAGTGCAGGAATACATTAATCACTCGAAGGAAATAAATTCAGAAGTCTCAAAACAATTTAAAAAACAATCATACCTTTAGTGACAGGGAAGGTCTCACACTCTTGTGAATGTAAATTTATTGAGAGGATTTCAACGCTTCTGGGCTACAATTTTGAATGAACAGTTATATTTCTTTGAAGCGTTTTGTTCTATGTAACAACATGGAAGATGCTAAACGTCCAACTATTTCATCACAAAATGGTAAAGCAATACCATTACAGGCCTGGAGAGGCCCTGAGGTTTCCAGGAGGTTGAGGCTCCCAGATTTCAAGACAATCGGCACATGAAGTTGGTAAGTTTGTCAGCCCTATGCACAAGCCGCCTTTACCCCCAGGAAATATTCCTGGTACTCATTTCTGCTAGAGGCTGATTCAACCCTAGGGACAGGGGTCAAGGGGAGTCGGCCGGGCCGTACCGGGGTCATTAGGTTGCCGAGGGGTGACACTGGTGGCATGGGGGTGGGGGTCTAGCTATTCTACAGGGGCGGTAGATGAGGATTATAGCCTCTCTCCGCCCAAGACCGTCTGTGCGTGGTGAAGAGCCGCATCCTACGAGTGGTGACCCTGTTGCGCAGAATACAGCGGATCTAAAGGAGTAAAAGTTGAAAAACAATCCCTAATCCTACAGTGTGAGTGCCGTGTCTAAGAGATGAACGGCAGTGGGTGAGTCTGTCTTCAACGGCACCCTCCGAGATACCGGGCGACCTCCCAGTTGTATTTAGCCTTGCCAAGTATAGGGGCTCTACTTGGTGGACCAAATATTTCCCCAGATCCTATGGGATCGAGATTAGAATAATTCAGAGTGTAAGGAGAACTCCGCAATAGGGGACTTCGGTAAGGATTCTACGGGGGGCTACAGTTAGGTGGAACTCCGGTAGAAGGCAACTGTACATACTAACTTCGATATTTATACCGGGTTCCTTCTTTTGGACCCGGAGGTGTTTCCCTGATCCTGCGGGATTGAGATTGAGAGTAATTTAGAGTTTAAGGAGAGCTCTGCATTAGGGGACTCCAGTAAAGATTCTACTGAGGGCTAGAGTCAGGTGGAACCCCGGTAGAAGGCAATTATACATAATAACTTGACATTATACCTGGGTTTCTTTTTTCTGGACCCGGAGGTTTACCCCTGATCCTGCGGGATTGAGATAGAGAGTTATTCAGAGCTCAATGAGAGCTCCGCAACAGGGGATTCCTTTACGGAGGGCTCCAGTTAAGTAGAACTCCGGTAGAAAGCAACTGTACATAGTAACTTTGCCGTTTATACCTGGGTTCCTTTCCTTTTGGACCCGGAGGTAATTAGGAATTAGGTATGGGGGGGGGCATCTGGAACTTTGGTGAAGGAACAGGGCTCCTTTTAACTTAAAATAGAATATGGGACACAAAGGGTCTGTCTTAAGGCCTAGGTGCATCCGGCCCGGAAGGGCTCGATCCCGATTATTATTCTTCTTCTAACCCTAGGGCCATAGTGCGGCCGGTAGGATTATGTCAATGAAAAATTCCAATGAAAACATAGGGAATCGAACCCGCGACCTTCCAGCTTGTAGCGCAGTTCCTCAACCAACTGCGCCACCGCGTGCCCCCTGTGTTTCATCATAAGGGACCATTAAAAGCCACACAAGATTATGTTGGTACTGTACCACATTTCCAGTAACGTGCATCCTGACTCATCCCGTTGTGTTATACCGAATATAACTGAAGTATTAAGCGAGCGCAATTTCATGAGATAGTTCTTAAAAAGCCTGTATCTCAAAAAATTACATTCACTAAATATGAGCAGGAGCTGAGCAACAAACGAAAACAGAGGACACTGATTTCACCCGAGCTGTCATAGTTGGCTCAGTATCAAACACAACACGAATGACGTTTTGTGCTGAACAAAGACTTGATTGCACACCGCTACAAACACGCGGTGTATTTTCATCAATTTTTGTACACCAGTGAGATCTCAATAACCAGTACTGCATGTTGCATTTGTACTTATGTCTTTTAAATTTTTGTAAACTAACGCATGACGATGGTTCATTGAACCGAAACATGAAGCACTGGATAGCAAATATTAAAGTGTTGTATCTGACTGTAATACTTCATTTGTGTTCAAGTTAAATCCATTAATCTTCAGTATTACTCTGAACTGTATAAATAAGTAAACATTCAGTTAATTCATTACCTCAAACCATTCCATTTCACACTTATTTTCTTTCAAATTCGTTTCCATCCCTTCCAGCGATATATCCGTCATCACGCTAAACGAACATACAACAAAAGGAACAAATTCGATGTCTCTAGTATTAAAATGGATATACTTACACACGCGGTAAATTCGTCCTTGTATTTAAGCAAACACTACACCACAAAGACGTATGGGAGAGTGGAGGTACCGTTTCAGGCATGTTTAAACTGGGCACGAGATAGAGGTGAGATGTCAGCTTCACTTCTCGGTCGCTTAGCCCCATAGGGGAAGAACTGCAAGTGCCCATGCAGTAGGAGGCAAGGCGAGCAACGGAAGATTTGTTCAATGATTCCCACTATTCATTTTGGACTGAGGAGAAAAAAAACTCTGCCCTGCCGGTAAATGTACACAGACTGTCGTTACAGTTACCGATGTATTACGGTGTCTATGTTCCTGTACAGACATGCACATATATTTATCCTAGTAATTAAACAACTTGATGCACATTTTTTGTTTTACAATAAGTTTATTTCATGCCTCTACATGTTTCGAGCACATGTGCTCATCATCAGGTGGTCAAAATTGCATTACACAGCGTCTGGTATCATCACACCTATAGGTGGCAGTCTCATGCACAGGTGCACGAGACGGCCACCTATAGGTGTGATGATACCAGACGCCGTGTAATGCAATTTTGACCTCCTTGTGATGAGCACATGTGCTCGAAACATGTAGAGGCATGAAATAAAACTTATTGTGAAACAAATTTTGTGCATTAAGTTGGTTAAATACTGAGATAAATATACTGAGATGCACGGTCAGCAAAACATCAAAAAATGCACACACATATATATCTATGCACACTGTACCAAAACAGTTGTGCGACGAAATAGCGACAAATACCTCACAAGCATTTTCGTCTATCGATTTCATCAAGCACCATGCAATCAGGTGTTACGTATCTAAAGTACATAACTGTTTATGCATTTCTTCTAATTTCCCTCAGTTTCCATACCCCTGCTATCAAGCATTCTATCCTGCTTCTTACCTTCCTAGTACAATTTACCATATGCGCTTTTGTACTCCAAATATAGTTCACATATCGACATTGTAAAGACGTATTCTTCGACATTTTTCCAACCATGTCCCCTCTTTCCAAATAGTAATATCTTTCTTTTTATCAGCTTGTCCGTTTCTCTGAAATTATTCACCTTGTGATTCTGCCACACACATGCGAGACCCACGCAGGCCGCATCCACGACGCATACAGTGGAAACCGCGGAACGGGCAAACAAGAAACAAGTTTGTCTTCCAAATTATGCTCTTTTTTATACGTAGTTCCGTCGTACAAAAACCCAAACTTCAGTAAACCGTGCTGGCAACTGGCAACTGAATCTCAGGGGATACAAGGAGTCGCACATTTTTGGTTCCGGACAGGTTTCCGTTACACGGTAAATAATTAAGGTTTATCAGTACCAACAGTGCACAAGCCATTTTCTGGCTTGTTCCGCCTTCATGGGTGTTAGTCTCTCCATCTTCTCCTTGTTCGAGCAATGTTTCTGCTGCCGGTTGGAACGTACTCACAGACTAGTTTGGTAATTCGTGCATCGTTCATTGTTAATAAAGGCTGAGTTCAAGTAACGCCCCCAACTCACATCAATTTCATACAAATTGTATAAATTTAATCATTTTCTTATTTCTTAATTGGTAAGTCATATAATGTACATCCTGCAACTGACGTCACAAATGTCGTCCCCACCTTTTCAGTTCTTCTGTTTGGTTCCTTTATTAGGGTCTAGCAGCACAAAAACCCCTATAGAATTGTTGGTGCCACCAACTGTTTCAGTGGCACTACAGACCAGTTCAGGCCCGGGCTGTCTCGTTATTGAGGTTTCTAAATCACACATAGACACAAGCACGCATGCACACGCAAGCACGCACGCGGTAGGAATCCTTTGATCGAGTGATCAGCTCGTCATAGAGGCCGCTACCTACATAACACACAATAAACTCACAGATGAACACCCATGTTCTCAGCGGAATTCGAAACCGCGATCACAACATTCAAGCGGTTTCAGACTTACGCACTTGAGGGCACAGCCACCGGCATCGAATGGTGCCGCCATTACCGTACACAATTTCAGTTACCTTTCCTCATTACTTATTTCAAATGAGTCCGAGCTCCGATAAACATAATGCGTAATGCAGCAGTCACGACCACAATCACGGTACAAATTAATGCTACATTATAACACACGCTGTTAACAAGCAGTGCATATTTCCATGCTTCCTATATTTCTGCACTCATTAAATAAACTTTCCAGTACGCACTATGTACACAATAATACAATAATTCCTACCAACTTTGACTGAGATATACCTCCTATGTTTAAACTCCAGGAGCAGAGTACGGAATACAATGACACGAAAAGAAGGTAAAAATTTTCTTTTTGCTTTAGAACAATATCATAGTTTATGGTTTCTTATACATTATTTGGCAACCTTAATTCTAAAAGCCTGAAAATGTTTCTTCAAGGACAAATTCCCCTTTACAGCAGATTCCATTTCGCATAGGTTTGATCGTACCGAAGGAACCCATAGTGTGTCCATAACTGACAGGGCGATTCACGAACCTGCGATATTCGGAAGGTACATCAAACAGACAAAACGCGGCTGTGCAGCCGCAGCCGATCGTTCAAGCGAAGGTTGATTTCTAATGAAACTGTAGACGAAAAACAGTCATTTCTGCCTCAGAGTGTGTTACGTGAATTTCTTTACAAGCCATTACATTACGTGTCTACATAAAAATAACAGCACTGACATAATTTTTCCCATATTACGGACTTTTCAAAGTTTATAACTTTCCACCTAAAGAACTAACAATATATGTAAATTAATAAATTACCTAACAGGTTGTTCTTATGAATGACTTCTGACGGAAATAATTCGTGTTAAAGTAAGAAAAAATCACGTCAATTAGAGTACTTAAAAACAAGCTGTGGGCAAAACTGGTTTAACTTTACTTTCTTAAGTTCGTACATGCACTGGTTCGAAATCTAGTGATTTTAGCTACTGCAGGTACCTTACGAATGAATGACAACCTGGCTTTTGCACAAATTGTCGTGTTAGGTATTCCGTATACGCATATCAAACTACACGGCCCGCTCCCAGACACTGTTCGCGTTCCGGAGGCTGTAAGTTCTAACTCTAAACCCAGTCTGTGATCGGAGTCCGCATACAGATAGCAAAAGTACGGCGCCCCCTAAAAAGGGTCCTCTCCAACATGTCCTGCTCTGTTTTCCCTCCTGGAATCTTATATTGCACAAGGGAATTAAAAAGTGACGCCTTCGTACGTGTTGGCATATGATACAGTTTTTATACGACGGATGTTAAGTGTCACAAGCTCTTTTATTGTCTTGCTGACTTAAAAACAACTTGGGAGTTTCAAGCAACCTGCAAAGTTTCCCAGCGACGTTTCTGGAGACAGTGTTTGTGTGCAGGAAGTGAATGTAAAGTGGACAGGCAAAGCTTCGGGGAATGTGTTTGTTTATCTACAGTTCACACACGGTTATTACTTTTGAAGTTATAAGTTGAAACTTCATTGCAATGTGGATTAGCGCTGCGACATTTCGTAGCAGAATAATGTCGATGGAGATCTGAGATTGGATGGCTCAGGACTGAATACAATGGCAACATTTTGTGTAAGAGCCTAGCTTCCATAATATTTACTGGGTTTCAGGAATTCCATCGAGTAGTTAGTTCTAGAACTTCAAAGCCTAGTGGTTACCATTTTTACTGCCAGATTCAACACAAAAAAAATTCCACGGTTTACGTACAGAGTTCACTTACGTGTTATGTATGGATCTCAGAAAAAAACACCAGTTATTTCCGTACAAAGCACTAACTGAATGGTGTTTAGACGCTTTCGAAAAATTGCGAAAAGCGACAATTGGCCTCATCATATCTGTCCATCTGTTCGTCCACACGGAACAACTCGGCTCCCAACGAAGGGATTTTCAAGGAATTTGATGTTTGAGAATAGTTCGAAAATATGTCGAAAAATTCCAGTTTCATTAAAATATGACAAGAATAATGGAATTTCACATGAAGACCAATATATATTTTTTTAATATCTCGCTCACTTCTTCTTAGAATGAGACATGCTTTAGACAAAAATTGCATAGAAAATCAAACACACGTTTCATATTCAACAAAGTTCTTTTTCCGGAAATCGTGCCATTTATGTGATAATGTGGAAAAATATTGTAGAGCTGGGCAAGCCACAGATGACAATATAATACGCCACATGCGCACTGCATGCAACATACCTGTCTACAAACACAGACTCAAAATATGTAATACTTCTTGCTTTTCCACAGCAACAATATTGACAAGAACGCATTTCAGTGTTACATTATAGGTACTTCTTATCTTGTTGCACCTGAGGCGCGGCGTGTTTTCTGCGCGGTACGAACTGGACCTTGAATTATAATTCACGTCAATTTTAATCTTTAAATAGTTAACCACCGTGTCAATAACAAACCGCTAATGAAGCCCCTCCTGTACAGTCGACGTAGTGAAGGAGCTGATTTGTAGAAGTATCCAGAAAAAAGTGAAGTTAAAAGCGTATAAATATGCCTTAATATGACTTGTTTTTGAGCTAGCAAAATGTTTTCTTAGGGTGAAAACTGCAGTGAAAGAAACAAAAGCAAAGGGTATAAGTTACTTGGGTGCACGTGTGAATCGTGAATCGAATTTAATATTTTTTCAACAAGATGCGACTTATTCAGTTTATTACATTTCTGTAGGCAGCTCTACATGTTTCGGGTGTTGACACCCATCATCAGGAGCTCGTACAAATGTAAATACAGCTTCTGGTATTGATTAACTGGGTCTACTACCATTCGCTCTCGTTGAGTTCAAACTCAACAACGAGAGCGGATGGTAGTAGATCCGGTTAATCAATACCAGAAGCTGTATTTACATTTGTACGAGCTCCTGATGATGGGTGTCAACACCCGAAACATGTAGAGCTGCCTACAGAAATGTAATAAACTGAATAAGTCGCATCTTGTTGGAAAATTATTAAATTCGGTAAAAGTTACGTTTCTAGCTGAATGGTTCTGAGTAACAAACTTCGAGACTTTTTGTGGTTATTACTGGCAGAACAGCATCGCAATAATAACACGGCTTTAAAACACACAAACACACACACACACACACACACGCACACACATATATATATATATATATATATATATATACAGGATGTCCCAGGAGGAAGGGACCTAACTTCGGGAGAGTGTTCCTTAGGTCAAACTATAACGATATAACCCAAAACACCTATATCCAAAGTTCAAGGGTCACGGAGATATTGGCCAGAGAATTTTGAAACTTTGACAGCTATTACTCACTTATTGATTACCAAATACATATTGAAACTGGCAGGAATATGTGGTTTCTGAAATGTTAATATCTGTACATAACATCAAAATAACTTGTGAGTGACATAAAGCCATTAAATAGAACTACAAAAACACTCGCACACGTGTCATAGTTGTCAAATAACTTCCAACCACTATACACTACGAGCAGATGCTCGCCAAGATCGCTGTGAGCTGTATCTAGCGATAGCGCTGGAATGCAGCCAAAGGAGAGGGGGTCCATCTCGTTGTGTGTATGATGAATAAAATTAGTGGAACACAACTACCCTATATTACATTAAAATAAACTTAGCAATACCAGCTCGGGTGAAGGTAGAAGTTACACTTAACTTCTTAGCTACAGGAAGC
>Ga0123354_10004444_pt1 | contig 19883 bp, 12 predicted proteins | sample TergutLab28metaG_2_FD_97872 | JGI IMG/M metagenome (GOLD analysis project Ga0123354, IMG submission 97872) | Labiotermes labralis P4 segment gut microbial communities from Petit-Saut dam, French Guiana - Lab288 P4 | ecosystem: Host-associated > Arthropoda: Insects > Digestive system > Gut ...
AAGAGACGCGACAAATTAGCCTTGGCTTGGTGGACGTTGACTTGCTCGTACATGGTTCTATTTTACCAAGCGTGGTCGGCCCCCGTGGAGCGTCGTCGTATGCTGTTAGCCTGAATTCGGGTTCGCCTGAATCCACCGATCGCTGGTTAGCTCTGGTGTCAATGTGAGGAGTGATGGGAATGCGTGTTGTGGTGGTGGGTGCTGGTTTTGTGGGGTTTTCGAATGCGTTGGTGTTGGCGCGGGGTGGGTGTGACGTGGTTGTGGTGGACGTGGATGCGGGGAAGGTGGACCGGATCAAGCGTGGGGAGTCGGTGTTGGAGGAGGTTGAGGCGGTGTCGGTGATGGCGGAGGTGTCGTTGTCGGCGTCGGCGGTGTTGGCGGATGTTGTGGCGGGGGCTGATTGGGTGGTGGTGGCGACTCCGACTGATTATGACCCGGTGTCGGGGCGTTTTGACACCTCGTCGGTGGAGGAGTGTGCCCAGGTGGCATTGTCGGTGGATCCGAGGGTCTCGGTGGTGGTACGTTCGACTGTTCCCGTGGGGTTTACCGAGGGGTTGAGGATACGGTTGGGGTCGGATCGGATTGTGTTTGTGCCGGAGTTTCTGCGGGAGGGTCATGCTGTGCATGATTGCTTGTACCCGTCGCGGGTGGTCGTGGGGGATCGCGGGGAACTGGGGCAGGGATTTGCTCGATTGTTGACCAGTGTGTGCGCGTGTGGGGACCAGGTTGCGGTAGTGGTGACGGGGTCGCGGGAGGCCGAGGCGGTGAAGTTGTTCGCGAATTCGTACTTGGCGTTGAGGGTGGCGTATTTCAATGAGGTCGACACGTTTGCCCTGTCGCAGGGTTTGGATGCGGGTGCGGTGATCGCCGGGATTGGGTTGGATCCGCGGATTGGGGATTTTTACAACAATCCTTCGTTCGGGTATGGGGGGTATTGCCTGCCGAAGGACACCAAGCAGTTGGAGGCGACCTACGAGGGGATTCCGCAGGATTTGATTTCCGCGGTGGTACGGGCGAATGAAACCAGGCAGTCGGTCATCGCGGCAGATGTGTTGTCTCGTGGTGCATCGGTGGTGGGGGTTCATCGGTTGATTATGAAGGCGGGCTCGGACAACTTCCGATCGTCGTCAGTGTTTGGGGTGATTGAGCGCTTGCGTACCGCAGGTGCGACAGTGATCGTCTACGAACCCACGGTCAGTGAGCCAAGCGTGGCCGGGTGTGAGGTCGTCGCGGACCTGGACCAGTTCAAACACCGTGCCGACTTGATCATCACGAACAGACGATCCGCTGATTTGGCTGATGTAGTCGACAAGGTCTACACACGCGACTTGTACGGACGCGACTGACACGCAACAATGAGCGTGCCGCCACAGCCCTCCCCGCTGGTCCGTCGTGAAGTGACCATGAATTCGGATTCGGGATAAGATGTGTACGCACTGGCGAGATCGCATAGTGGTCTAGTGCAGCCGCCTTGAAAGCGGCCAGGTGTAACAGCCTCCAGGGTTCGAATCCCTGTCTCGCCGCTCAGGGGCCTGCTGAAATACCATGAAGTCATTCCGCAATTTGTGAAGCACTCAGTTGTCGTAAGCCGCTGAGTAGACTGAGCAAAGGGGGCGTGGGTTCCCACACGAGACGACGAGGTGACACCATGGCGACAACATGCCCGTCCTGCGGGGCAAAGAACCAAGATTCCAATACCGACTGTGCCAGGTGTGGTCAAAAACTGGAGCCGGTCAAGGCCGTGAATCAGGCAACCGCCTCGGACGAGGACGGCCAGTCGAAGCAGGCACAGGCTGCTCTAGGTGGAGCAGCGTCGGAACCGGTGGTGGGTGAATCTTCGCCGGAGGGTGGCCCGGGGCAGGCGCCTGACATGGAGAGTCCAGTGGCTGGTGACGCCGAAGGGCAGGAGGTCTCGGACATCACCCCCAAGAAAGGGCCAACGCGTACTTTCCGGAGCAGAAGATTGTCTACGGAGTCACATCCAGCGTCGTTGGATGGTGATGCTGATCAGACTTCCAGTACGGAACTGAAGGATGGAACAGACTCGATTGCCAAGCAGGCCGAGTCGTTGGATGACGGGGAATCGTCGGATCAGGTCTCGGCCGAATCGTTACCGGGCGACGAGTCTGGGCAGCCAGAAGCTTCTGATGGGGAGTCGTCCGAACAGATGGCAGGTGAAGGTTCAGCGCCGGGTGATTCGTCCCGTACATCGGACTCGCAACCGCAGGTGGCTGACTCAGGTCCGAAGTTGGTCCACGCGCGCTCTTTCAGGGACAGAAGGGGATTCGGTACGGCATCCGCTGTTCCTTCACCAGACAATGATTCTCGTGGTGACGCGGGTGCTGGATCGAAGGATGATGCTGGGGCCGGGTCCACGGCGGATGGAGTCGCCGTGTCCAAGGGGGATGCGCGTACCAGTCAGGACCAGGCGGAATCCACCCTCGGTTCGGAATCGCCCGATGGGTCCACGATCGTCTCGTCGCCAGACGGTGACGCTGATGCGACAGCGGACGCGCAAGAGTCGGTGTCGGAAGACACGAGTGTCGACGTGACGGAGGATTCGCAGCAGGAGCAGGGGGAGACTGGCACCGCCGACGAGGAATCGGCGGAGGATGTTGATGATGAGGTGGATGAGGATACGCAGGATCGGGTGGAGGACGTTGAAGAGGACGCTGACGAGGAGTTGGCGGGGGATGTTGATGATGAGGTGGATGAGGATACGCAGGATCGGGTGGAGGACGTTGAAGAGGACGCTGACGAGGAGTCGGTGGGGGATGTTGATGATGAGGTGGATGAGGATACCCAGGATCGGGTGGAGGACGTTGATGGGGAGTCGGCAGGGGATGCTGATGATGAGATGAATGAGGACACCCAGGACCGGGTGGAGGATGCTGGCGAGGAATCGTCCGAGGACTTTGGTGTTGACGGGGCAGAAGATGCGGAGCAGGAGCAGGCGGAGGCTGAGGCTGAGGCAGCAGCGGAGGCATCCGCGGAGGTTGTGCCTCCGGTCACGCCGGTTGCCGCTCCTCAGGCGGTGGCTGAGGCGACCCCGAAGAAGTGGTGGGCGCGCTTGTTTGGCCGTAAGAAGTCAGCCGCACCGACGACACCCGAACCGCCGCAAGTCAGTGCTGCCACAGTCGCGGAGGAAGAGGATCTGGAAGAGGATCTGGAGGAGGTCTTGGTCACGACTGCTGAGGACGGGGAGCCTTCGGTTCAGCCCGAAACCGTTGTGCCCGAGGAAGAAGAGGTGGATGCCGAGCAGGATGAGTCTGCGCTCAGCGTGATGTCTTCAGATGAGTCCACTACCGAGCCGACGGTGCATGACGAGGTAGAACAGGAACAGGATGAGTTTGCCGGACGTGGGCGGGCTGCGGCACCGAGTACCGTCGAGTCGGCGGTCCATGATGAGGTGGAGCAGGAGGAGGACGAGTCAACCGAGGACAGGGGGGCTTCGGTGCCGAGTACTGTCGAGTCGGCGGTCCATGATGAAGTGGAGCAGGAGGAGGACGAGTCAACCGAGGACAGGCGGGCTTCGGCACCGAGTACTGCAGAGTCGGTGGTTCATGATGAGGGAGAGCACCCACAGGATGAGTTTGCCGGGCGTGGGCGGGCTTCGGTACCCACTACTGCAGAAACAGCGGTCCATGATGAGGTGGAGCACGCACAGGGTGAGTTTGCCGGGCGTGGACCGGCATCGGCACCGAGCACTGTGGAGTCGGCGCTCCATGACGAGGTGGAGCAGGGGCAGGATGAGTCAACCGAAGACGGGGAAGCTGCGGCACAGTCGTCACCAGCGACGACAGAGTTCTGGATGAGGCCGGTCCCGATCGCGCCCTGGAATCGGCGGAAGGCTGTGGAAGAGTCCGCCCAGGAGTCGTCGCAGGATAAGAAATCCGTACAAGTAACGGACGTGGAATCGGCAGTGGAGTCAGATGCGGACATTCAGCCAGAGTCGGAGGATGAGCCAGACACGGATGCGCAACCAGAAGCGGAGGCGGAGCCGGACACGGATACGCAGCCAGAGTCGGGTGCGGACGCCCAACCAGAGCCGGATGCGAAACTGTCGGTGTCGCTGAGAGCAAGTCTTCGAGCGTCGGCGGCCAGGGACCGGATGCATGCAGCGTCCTTGCACGACACAGAGAAGGCAGGCGGCGTGCACGACGCAGACAGCCCAGACAGCAAAGATGCATTAGGGAAGGTAGTCGACGCCGACGACACAGACGATGTGAAGAACCCGGATGATGCTGACTGGGCGGACCGCGTGGACGATGTGGACAGCGAGGCCAGTCCGGGCAGGGACGACGATACGGACAATGACGTTGACACGGATAACGACGATGATGCGGACAATGACGTTGATGCGGACAATGAAGTTGACACGGACAATGAAGTTGACACGGACAATGAAGTTGACACGGACAACACGGACAATAAAGACACTGGTGACAAGGTAGGTTCTTCCGCGGCGCCGAACTCCCGTACTGGTGGGGGTTCGTCGAGTGCGGACAGTGACTGCGTACCACCGAAGAAGAAGCGCCGGTGGGGGTGGCTGGTGGCCGCCGGGGTTGTGGTTGTTGCGGCGGCGGTTGCGATTCCGACTGGGATCATCGCCTCCCAGAGCGCGGCGACGAGTCGCGCGGGCACGGTGGACTACTACACGATCGGCGCCGACAAAGTGCCGTCGGTCAAATTCGTCCTGGGCCAGGAACGGACAGTCAGCAAGTTTTCGTCGTCGACGTCGTCTGGGGTGACCACCCAGACCATCACGTACGAGGTTCCCGGGGGCGGTCAGAATTCCGAGATGTTGCAGTACGCCTTCTATCTGCATAACAAGGATAATTTCACGACGATGCCGGATTCCAATTTCACCGGGCCGGTCGGGAAGGGCGGGTTCTACCGGGCTTCGGTCGATGCCGGTCAGGAAGTGGTCGTGGGTATCTCGTACGACACGAATGGGTACATCATCACCATCACCAAGAAACCCGGACAGGTGAATTCCCGGCCGTCTGCGTCGGACACCAGTGGGACTGCGACGACGCCGGCCAAACCGGCGCTGTCCCCGAGCATCGAACCGGCGAACGGGTGGACCGCCAACCACAACTACAGCGTTCCGGCATTCAGCAACGGAAGTTCTGTCATCATCATCTTCACGACCGACATCTCGTACTTCACCGGAAGTCCACAGGACTATGTCACGTCAGTCCAGCAGGACAAGAAGAGCGCCTATCCCGGCGATCAGATCTCCGATGTCACGTCGGCCAACGTGGGCTCCTATGAGGGCTGGGAGTTCTCGGACGTCTCCGATGGGTACTTGCAGCGGTCGGTCTATCTCTTCGACGGCTCGACGGTGTACGAGATCCAATGTCTGGCAGGACAATCCGACTACAACTCTTTGCAGAACGACTACCAGTCGATGATCAACTCGTTCACCCTGAGTTAATCGAAATCTAGCGCTGACCCTTGTCAGCGGGGTAGTCCGAGGCCGCGGGCGATCAGTCCTCGCTGGATGTCGTTGGTGCCGCCACCGACGACGTACATGATCGACAGCCTGAGGCTGTGTTCCAACTCTCCGCCGCCGGGGACCGAGGGGTCTTGGAGGGTCGCGACGGGACCGAGGATGTCGAGCATCGTTTCGCCGAAGGTTTCGGACAGTTCTCCGCCGAGGACGCCTGCCATGGGTGCTTCGAATCGCGCTCCGCTGCCCTGGGCTGTGGCCCCGATGGCCGAGGCCACCAGCGCTCGCAAGGCCTGAAGGGTGGCGGCCAGGTCGCCCAGTCGCTCGCGGGATGCGGATCCGCGCGGGCCCACCACTGTCGTGGGATCAGTCCTGACGAAGGCAAGGACATCGTCTAGTTGTCTGTGGAGCTGGTTGGCGATCCCGCCCATCAAGACCCGCTCTCCGGCGAGAGCGTCGGTGATGACTTTCCAGCCGCCGTTGACCGGGCCGACCCGGGCGGAGTCGGGAACCCGGACCTGGTCGAGGAAGGTGATGGTCGAAATCCCGCCTGACAAGGCTGTCATCGGCTGGACGGAGATGCCGGGAGTGTCCATCGGCACCAGGAAGACCGTGATTCCGGCGTGACGTGGCTTGGCCTCGGGATCAGTACGGGTGGCCAGCCAGATGTAGTTGGCGGTGTGACCGCCAGTGGTCCAAATCTTCTGGCCGTCGATCACCCAGTCGTCGCCATCGCGTACTGCACGGGTGCGCACCGACGCCAGGTCGGAGCCGACCTCTGGCTCGGAATAGCCCAGACAGAACACCATCTCCCCGCGCCTCACGATGGGCAGGAATTTGTCTTTCTGCTCGTCGGTGCCGTGGGTGAGGATGGAGTTGCCGAGCAGCATGACCGACCCGAGCGCAATCTCGCCGTCGGTACGGTTGTAGACCAACTCGTCGTGTAGGACCACCTGCTCGGAGAAGCTGGCCCCGCGTCCGCCGTAGCGTTCCGGCCAGCCGAAGCCGAGCCAGCCATGGCTCACGATGGCCTGGGTCACTTCGTCGGTGACGAAGCTGCCGTCCGGGTGCCGAACCTGGTCGATCATCGCCCGTACTTCTGTGCGGAAAGCTTCACCGGTCTCGTCGAGTGCGAATTGCGGCAGACCTTGGGCCGTCTCGACCAGTACGTCGGCGACAGATCCCGCAGTCCGGGTGATCGACGCCGCGCGGACGACATCGGCATGGATGCGGCGGAACAGCCACGGTCCCACATGCTCGTCGAAGTATCCGCTGGCCGCGAGGGTGTGGTGCGCGCCGAGTTGGACCCGGCGGGCAGCACCGGCGATGAAGGTTGTCGCCAGTTCGGCGGCCAGCATCCAGTCGTCGTTGGAGTCGGCGTAGGCCGCGAGCGCCCGGGCGATCAGCGCCTCGCCCCCGCTGACGTCGATCTGGCAGGTGGCAGTACGCTGCTGGACCGCGCCGAAGGAACCGATCGGCTGGCCGAACTGGATGCGGGTCTTGGCGTGTTCGATGGCGAGTTCGTGGGTCACGGTCGCTGCCGCGAGAGCTCGCGCTGACAAGGCCAGTCGCAGAACGACCAACGCCTTGTCGGCAGTGGCAGCGTCCACCTTGATGGAGTGCGAAGCCGGGCCGAACTCGACCGCACTCCAGCTTGGCCGGGCCAAGCCCGGGGTGGCTTCGCGGCGGAGAATCGGCCGCAATTCGGCGGTTCCGCCTGCGGCCGGGATGATCAGGACATGGGTTGCCGCGTCGGCCACCTCGACAGCGTCCGCCTGATCGGCGGAGGGGTTGGCGGCGAAGCTGACGCACAGGTCGCCACCCGCGACGCCTTCGGACACTTCGGAGCCCTCGCCGAAGAGCAGACAGGCTGCGAAACCGTCCGCCAGTGGGAGTGGACAGGCGACCCGGCCGAGTTCGGACATGGCGGTGATCAAGCCGTCCGCTGCGTCCAGGTCTGCCAGTTGGAAGAGCCCGTCTTCTGCGGCGACCTGCCACAGGGCAGCGATGTCGGCGGAATCGGCGGATGTCGCCGGCCCCCAGCTGACGTCGAGGCGACGGCGCACCATGGAACGCAGGTCGTTCAGTTCGCTAGTATCCATGTTTATTCTCCTTGTTAGTTGTCGGTCCGGTTGGTCGCTTCAGAGTCTCCAGCCAGGGGTAGGAGTAGCGACGAGGTGTCTGTAACGGCAAGCCAGGGTGCCGAACGGGCGGTGTTGCGGACGAAAGTCCGATGCATGGCGGTTTGTTGGAGGGCCGAATTCAGGAAGTAACCTTCGAGATTTTCGAAGCCGTAGCTCCACGACAGCCGGGAGGCCAGCGTCCAAACTGAGTCATTCGGATAGGTGGCCAGGGCCTCGGCCACCTGACGGGAGCGCCGCAGGTGATGGTTGGTGGTCTGGACGAGCCTGAGCCCGAGCTTGCGGAAGCCGAAACCGTGCCCCGGCAGTGTCTCGTAACCGTCGTACATGGCCATGCGTCCACAGGCCTCCAGATAGTCGCCGATCGGATCGCTGGTCGGGTCGTAGTCGAGCCCGATCCCGGCGTGCATGTGTGGCAGAATCTGGTCACCGGTGATGATCAACCGGTGAGCATCGTCGCGCAGACTGATTCCGCCCTCGGTGTGGCCGGGAGTCAGCATCACCGTCACAGGCCGCCCGAGGTCGAGCACATCCTTATCGTGGACAAACTGGTCCGGTGGGTCGATCAGACGCTGCGGTCCCATGTTGGGCGAGGTGTGCCCGGGCTCCAGTTCGGGCGGCATCACCGGTCGCCGGTCGACTGGCACCCCCCATTTGTCGTAGTTGGCTTTGCGTTCATCGGCAGTGGGGCTTGACAAGTACGTACGCCACTCGGTTTCACCCATGATCACTCGCGCGCCCCACTCCTGGCGTACTCGTTCGGCCATGCCGATGTGGTCGATGTGCAGGTGCGTGACCACGACGGTTGCCACTGGGCCGAGATTCCAGGCGTCGAGTGCCGAGCGCAAAACCTCCCACCCCGAGTCGGTGTTCATCCCGGCATCGATCAGGTGAGCGGCGCTATCGGGGCCCCGCAAGACATAACACAGTGTGTTCGTCACGAAGTCGCCGCCGCCGAACATCGGGATGGGCAGAAGGTACGTCGCGTCGTCGATCTGTTCCGGCGCCGGCAGCCTCTTCGCCATGAAGGCGGCGTATTCGCCCGGCCTGGTCGGCTCCAGGTCCACGTACTGGTCGGATGTCATGTCGTGTCGCCTCCAGAAACTCGATGCGCGGGCCTGAGCGCCAGACCCGGAATCACCGACTGTTGTGGCATGTGCCACGCACAGATCGACGAATCCTGGTTGAGCGTACACCGGCCCTGAGACATTTTTTCCGCGTGGCAATCGGTGCAGGTGGATTGGAGAAGTGCCATGGTCGTACTCATCGACTGATCCTTCCAAACAAGGAACCAGTGCGCTTCAAAACAGCGGGCATGAGGACGAACCATCCGGCCACCATGGCGACCAGACTGACGGCGAAGATCCCGGCACCCCACCAGGTCGAATCCGGGCGCGACGCATACATGTAGTCGAGATTCCGCAGCGGTCCCGTGATCACCACCAGGGCGACGTGGACAACGGTGAATGCCATGAAGTAGATCATCACCGGGAAGTGGATGGCTTTGGCGAATTCTTTCGTGTACGCCGTGGAGAGTCGCTGCCAACGCGTCGGCCACAGGGGCGACATCCTCAGCCCGGTCACGGCGGCCAGCGGCGCGGCGAGGAAGGTTGTCGCGAAGTACCCTAAGACCTGCAAGCTGTTGTACGCGACCCACCCGTTCTCCACCGGCACCCGCAAGGACAAATACTGCATCACCGACGACACCGCGTTGGGAAACACTTCCCACGACGTCGGCACGATCCGCACCCACTGCCCGGTCGCGAACAGAACAACAATGAAAATAGCTCCGTTGACGATCCAGAGCAGGTCCAGCGCCAGGTGCGCCCACAACTCGATCTGGATTTTCTGGCTCTGCTCCCGAGGCTTCTTGCGCAGCCACATCGCGGCTGGCCGTTTACCCGTCCAGATGATCAAACCCATTCTGACAAGCATGACCATGAAGAAAGCATTGAGGAAGTGTTGCCAGCCCAGCCACGCCGGGATGCCCTGTGGAGCCCACGCCGGCAGCGGTGTCGTGCCGGGATAGGCCGCGAGAAAGTCCTGGCCAGTCTGGGTCCCGAGCAGGAACCACCGGGAGAACACCAGGGCAGCCACGATCACGACCACGCCGATCGCAGTCCAGACAATGATCAGTGTCCGACGCCTGCGCTTCTTGGCGGTTGCCCTCTGAGCCGCGGTCGGTGCGGGAGAGACGGGTGAGGTCGCCGGGGCCGGGGCAGCCACATCGACGCCAGGCGGCAGTACGGACGTGTCAGGTGGAGCAGACATGCCCGAAAGCTCAGTCGCATCAGACACCACGGGCTTGTCAGGCAGGACCGATGTCTGTGGCAATGTGGGTATGTCAGGATGTGCGGGTGCGTCACCGGCCACGATCCCTGGCTGGGCGGCAGCGGCCACGACCGGGAACAGGGCCACTGATCCGGCCGGTGGCCATGATTCGCCTTCAGGAGTACGAGGCAGTCCTCGGCGCAGAAGCGGTCCGTCGACAACCGGTGCAGTGGTGCGTGACACATCAGCAAGGTCGGATGTCTCAGTACTCGTGGTCGACTGCGGTATGGCAGCAGCAATGACCGGGAAGTTAGCGATTGTTTCGGCTGGTGGCCATGGATCTCCTAGGAGAGTACGGGGCAGCCCGCGTCGCAATGGAGGCGCTGCTGGGTCGATGGTAAGGGAGGATACCGCCTGATTGGTCGCCGATGAATCATCGGGGACGGTCGTGGTGGAGGACGTGCTTCGCGACAGACTCACGGTTCCAGGCAGTACCACAGCAAATTCGACCACGGTCCCCGCTGGGGGCCAGGGCTCGTTGTCTGCGGTGCGCGGTAGTCCGCGGCGTACTGTCTGGGGTGTCATCGGGTCACTGCCGGGCTTTGAGGGTTGCGATGACCTGGGGAACCACGGTGAACAGGTCTCCGACAACGCCGAAGTCGGCGATCTCGAAGATGGGGGCGTCGGCGTCCTTGTTGATGGCGACAATCGTCTTGGCCGTTTGCATGCCGACCCGGTGCTGGATGGCCCCGGAGATGCCGACGGCGAGGTAGAGGTCTGGGGAGATGGTGACCCCGCTCTGACCGACCTGATGGGGGTACGGGATGTAGCCCGCGTCGACTGCTGCCCGGGAGGCGCCGATCGCGGCGCCGAGCGCGTCGGCCAATTCCTCGATCAGTGAGAACTGTTCTTTCGACCCCATTCCGCGTCCGCCGGAAACGACCTTGCGAGCCCGTCGCAACTCCGGTCGCGGGCCGTCGGCCAGCGTCGGCTCGAACGAAAGGATTCTTGCCGATGGAAGAGCACACGGTACATCGTCGAGCCGAGTCACAACGGGTACAACCTCATCCACCCGATCACTGACCGACCCCGGCCGTACTGTGATCACGGGTGCACCGACGGTTGCCGCCGCATCGACCTGATATCCGCCTCCGAAGGGCGCGTGATGGGCGATGACACCCTGGTCGTCCCGGTCCACCCCCACGGCGTCGGTCAACAAGGCACGTTTGGTACGGATGGCAACCCGTGCGGCCACCTCCCGCCCCTCGATCGAGTGGGCTGCCAGAACCGCCCCCGGAGCCAGGTGTTCGCACGCCCGGGCCAGCGCCTCCACCAGCCCGACGACAACCAGCCCTTCCTCGACCGGAACAATGATCACCTGCCCCGCCCCGTGCTTCCCGGCCTCGGCCAGCAGGTCGTCAACCACATGATTGGCCTGCACGGCAATGACCCCCACCGGCGTGCCAATCCGGGCTGCGGCTCCGATCAATTCAGCCGTTGACGAGGTAAGATGCCCATCCGGGCTGGTCTCCAGCAGGACAAGAATCGGTTCCGTGCTCATATCGTGCCTCCTCACGCCAACTGGTTTGCGATCAGGAATTCGGCCAACTGCGCTCCGGCGTCGCCCTCATCATGGACTGTGGTGCCCCCGGTCCGCGCGGGCCGTGCTGCGACAGAAATATTGATGGCGTACGCCGCCTCGACTCCGGCGGTGTCGACCCCGAGGTCGCTAGCCGTCAGCGTCTCCACCGGCTTCTTCTTCGCCGCCATGATCCCTTTCAATCCCGGGAACCGCGGGTCGGGCAAGGCCTCCGTGATGGATACCACCGCCGGCAGGTCCGCCTCGACGGTTGCGATGCCGGTGTCGGTCGCCCGAGTTCCCCGTACTGTCGTCCCATCGGAAGCAATGCTGGATAGGAAGGTTGCTTGCGGAAGGCCCAGCAACTCAGCCAAGAGGGCCCCCATCACACCGGCGCTGGAGTCGGTGGAAGCATTGCCGGTCATGACGAGGTCCGCCTCCCGGCGCCGGACCACCGCCGCGAGCACCTGCGCGGTCACCATCACATCAGCCCCTGCCAGGGCGTCGTCGACCACGTGAACAGCCTCGTCAGCGCCCATGGCCAACGCCTTGCGGATCGCGTCGGTGGCGGTGGCCGGTCCCATGGACACCACGATGATGTGGGTGTCCGGGTTGGCTTCCGCGATCACGAGCGCCGCCTCGACGGTCCGCTCGCAAATCTCGTCCAGGACTCGCTCGGCGCTGGCCCGTTCGACCAGGCCGGTCTGCAGGTTGAGGTGGCGTTCGCCGTAGGTGTCCGGCACTTCTTTGATGAGTACGATGATCCGCACGAGTCGTCTCTCCTGGTCCTAGCGGGATATCCCGCAAACGAGTGTTGCGATGCCAGAATGCTGGACTGGCGCGGCGGAGGAGCGAGCATGGACAGCCATCAGACTAATCCTCGATGGATTCGTTGATCCGGTCGACCGCCACAACATAGTCTTCCATGAAGTCGAGGACGGTCTGGCGACAGGACCGAGACCTGTTCATCAGTCCCACGCCTTGTCCGACCCAGTACGACGCCAACTGTTGGGCGCCCTCATTGCCCTGTGCAGCAAGCACGTCGGCCCGGCGCAGTGCGGGCTCGGAGATCATCGATTGCAGCGGCATGCCCAGGGGTTCAGGAGCACCTTCCGTGGCCCAGGCCTCGGTCCAATCGGACTTCAATTGTCGCGATGGCTTGCCCGTACGCCCCGCCGACCGGCGGGTGTCGCGGGAGGTCGCGGCCAACATCTTTTGCTTGGTGTATTCCGCGGTCTCAGCCTCCGGGGTGGTCAGCCACACCGATCCGGTCCACGCCCCGGCTGCTCCCAGGGCGATGGCGGCGGCCATCTGGCGTCCGGTGACGATGCCGCCGGCAGCCAGAACAGGAACCATGCCGCCAATTGCCTCGATGACTTCGGGGACGAGCACCATCGTGGAAATCTCCCCGCAGTGTCCTCCTGCCTCGGTGCCCTGTGCGATGAGGACGTCGACACCAGCCGCGACCTGCTTGACGGCGTGTTCACGGGCCCCGACCAGCGCGCCGATGGGCACCCCTTCCGCGTGTGCGCGGTCGATCATGAACTGCGGGGGAACACCCAGCGCTTGGGCGATGAACTTGACCGGATGGCGGAAGGCCACATCGAGCAACGCCTGGCCCGCCTCAGCGTCAGGAATGGCGAATTCCTCGCGGACAACATCCCCGACAGCGGTCTGCATGCCATGAGCGGTCATCAAGTCGGCCACGAATTGCTTGGTCGGATCGGGAATCATGGCTTTCAGCTGGTCACTGGTGAGGTGTTGGCCCTTGCCGACGAGCTTTTGAGCGACAATGATGTCCACCCCGTAGGGCCTCGAATTCACGTGACTGTCGATCCAGGACAACTCCTCTTCCAGGGTCTCGGGAGTGAAGGAGGATCCCCCGAGCACTCCGAAACCGCCGGCGTTGGTGACCTCCACGACGACATCGCGGCAATGACTGAAGGCCAGGAGCGGGAACTCCATGCCGAGCATCTGAGTAATGGCTGTTTTCATGAATCTACCTCGTGTTCTGAGCTGGGCTCACTGATTCTTCCACTGTGGCGGGCGTTTCTGGGCGAAGGCCATCATTCCTTCGATCGCGTCGTAACTGGACATCAACTCGTCGAAGGCTCCAGTACGGGAGTCCAGCGCGTCCAACGGATCGGTGATCCCGCTGGCCGCCTCCATCACCTCCAAGGAGATCCGTACAGATGTCGGAGAATTCTGAAGGATCTGCCCGGCCAACTCCTTGGCTGCTTCCAGGGCCTGACCAGCAGGGACGACTCGGTTGACGACACCCAGACTGTGGGCCTCGGCGGCGCTCAGGCGCCGTCCGGTGAGAATCAACTCGTTGGCGATCTTGGGCGGGATGGCCCGGGGCAACCGGATCACTCCCCCGGCTCCGGCGACCAGGCCGACCTTGACCTCGCTGAGGGCGAATTGGGCGGTTTCGTCGGCAACCACCAGGTGACAGGCCAGGGCGGTCTCGAACCCGCCACCCATGGCGAAGCCGTTGACCGCGGCGATCACCGGCTTGTTCATCCCACGCCGGTGGGTCAGCCCGGCGAAACCCGACTCGGGAAGGTAGTTCGGCTTGCCTGTTGAGGAGTAGACCAGGTCGTTGCCCGCGCAGAAGGCCTTGTCACCGGCGCCTGTGATGATCGCTGCCCACAGTTCCTGATCGGCGAAGAAGCTGTCGAAAATCTGTGCCAGTTCCTCGTGAGCGGGCGGGAACAAGGCATTGCGCTGGTCTGGACGGTTGAGGGTCACGATCAGCAGGTGATTCTCGCGGACGACCTGGGCGTACTCGTACTGCTCGCGCAGAACCAACGGTTGAGGCGGGTTCAACTGACGAGCGCGTTCGGGGGTGGTGGTGACCCGGTTGCCGGGGCCGGTGTTGAACACCCAGATGCGGCGCCCGATCGGCTGGTCCTCACTCAGCAGCGCGAGGATTTCCTCGTCGCCGGGCACCCCCATCGCGAGGAAGCGTTGGCCGGTTGACTGCAGCCGCCCGATGACGATCCCGGAGGCGACACCTGTGCGGTTGTACTTCACGGTGAAGGTTTCGATGGTCGCCCAGCCGTTCGCCCTTGTCACCTGGCTCACGGCGGTAGGCTCGTCGACGAGTGCCTGAATCTGAGCCGAGCGGTCGGCCTGCCATTCGCGTGGGCTGGTGGAGTAGACGGCGGTCGAATACTTGCTCATCACACCGCCGTTGGCGCCGACGAACCCGAAGCTGCCCGGAGCCTTGCGGGCTCGCTGGACGGTCTCGGCCACCGCATGCATAGAGTAGTTGTTTCCTGCTCCCCCGAAGAAGGGGAGCCCGCCGGTGAGAGTCAGTCCACGAGGGTCGTCCGGTTCCAGACCGAGGGCGTCGACACCCGCGTTGAAAACCGGGATCGGGAAGCAACTGTAGAAGTCCCAGGTCGCCATGTCGTCGGTTGTCTGGCCGGCCATTTCAAGCGCCTGCCGACAGGCCAGTTGTGCCGCCGGGCTTGCCGAAAGGTCGGGACGGTCCATCAGGTCGCGCTCGCGGGCGTCGGCATGTCCGTGGATGTACACCCAGCGGTCTTCGGGAACCCCGAGGTCGCGCGCCGCCTCAACGCTGGCGACCAGGATGGCAGCCCCCTGGTTGACCTGGTCGCGGGCTACGACATACCTCAGGTACGGGTCGGCGATCTTACGGTTGGCTTCGGTTTGCGTCACCAACTCGGCTGCCGAACGCTCGAGCGGCGCAGCCGCGTAAGGGTTGGTTGCCGCCACCTTCGTGAAGGGGGCGAACAGCCGCCCGATCTCATCGGCGTACTGCTGCCTGCTCAGTCCCAGCCTCGCCCGGCGCGCGTTCTCCAGCAGGGCGTACTGGCTCGGGGCGTCGATCAGGCCGTACGACGTGGCCTCCATCGAAATCAGGCCCTTGAGGCCGAAACCGCGATCCTCCAACTCGCCGCCCACCTGTTCGGTGAAGTCGGGCCGGTCGGGGGCCGTGGACTGCGCCCGTTCGGTGGAGATCGCCTCGGATCCGAAGACCAGAGTCACGCGGCTGCGGCCCGCTGCGATCCCGGCCGCCATCTCGGTGAGCAGGTGCTGCGGGCCTTGTCCCCCGGCGACTTCCAGGATGGCCCGCGCGGGGTTGGCGCCAATCCTCGCTGCCACCGAACGTGGATAGTTGTCGGACTTTCCGAGCGGGGCGGGTGCTCCCGGCGTGCTGATCTCGAACTGCCGGATCCCTCCGACGGTGTCGATCGCACCTGCGACAACAGTCGTGTCCGCGCCCGTGTCGGCCAGCGCCCGGGCGGACGCTTCGGCCGCCAAGCCGACCGCCGACAGCTTGGCGTACCCGGGGTCGTCGAGTTGGTCGATCACCTGGCCAACGCCGATGATGACCGGAGTACGTGGGTCGATTCCGGTGTGTGTGCTTGTCATAGCTTGTCCTTCCATTCCACGACGGCGTCCAGGGCCTCGACCTGGGTGCCATTGATCCGCAGCGGGTTGAGTTCCAGGCTCACCAGTTCGTCGCCGAGAGCCAGAGCCAGGTCGCCGACGTGGGCGATGAGTTCGCCCAGTTGCGCCCGGTCGGCCGCCGGGGTGCCTCGATATCCGTCGAAGACGTGGGAGGCCTTGAGGTGGTTGAGCAGGGCGGCGGCCCGCTTGGGTGTGACCGGCAGGGGCATGATCACCGAGTCGTGCAGGATTTCCACGAGCACCCCGCCCAGGGCGACGGCCAGCATCAGCCCGAAGTCAGGATCGCGGACGACTCCGATGAGCAGCTCGGCGGCCCGTCCACGCATGGGCGAGATCAGCGCGCCCTCCACGATCGCCCCGGGAACGGCCCGTCCGGCAGCAGTCACCTCCTTGAAGGCTTCCCGCACGGCGCCGTCACCGCGCACTCCCAGCCGTACTCCCCCGATGTCGGACTTGTGCATGATCTCTGGTGAAATAACCTTGACCGCCACCGCGCTGTTCAGTTCCCGGGCGGCCGTCACGGCTTCCTCGGCCGTACGGGTGATGATGGCCGGCACAACGGGGATTCCAGCCGCCGAGAGCAGATCGCGGGCCTGTGCCTCCGACCATTCGCCGTGACGCTCCTGAGGGCTGGGCACCGTCAGGTTTCGCGGGATCACAGGCACATCTTCGGCCAACTCGCGGCAGCGCTGAGACCATTGCCCGATCAGATGCATGGCTGACAGGGTGGCCGTCATCCCGGATGAGACATAGTCGATCCCGCCGTACGCCGACAAGGACCGTGTCGTGTCGGAGGTGGGCTGGGTGATCTGGTTGATGAAGATGGAGGGCACGTGGGCCTCGCGCAAACCCTTGCCGATAGGCGGAAACAGCTCGCGGCCACTGTAGGTGTCCGGGTCGCCCTCCCACGGCATCGACATCAGGACCCCGACCGTGCCCACTAAGGGGTCGTCGGACATCGCGGCGATGGACTTGTCGAAGATGGTCGGGTCGATGATGGCGGCGCCCGTCACATCCAGGGGGTTCTGGACCGTCCCGTAGTCTGCGAAGAATCCTTTGATCCGTTCGGTGGTGGCCTCAGACAAGGCGGGCAAGTCTGCACCGACCCGGGCTGCGTGGTCGGCGAGGATGTCGCAGGCTCCGCCGGAGATCGACACGATCCCGATACCGGGGCGCGGAATCACCCCGAGATGGGCGGCGGCCCCGGCAGTCAACAACATGTCTTCCACCGAATCCACCCTCATCACGCCGAGTTCGCGCAAGACGGCGTCGATCACCTTGTCGTCGCCCACCAACGCACCGGTGTGGGCGGCAGCAGTACGGGCGGACAACTCGGAGGACCCGGCTTTGAGTACGACGATCGGTTTGTGGGCTGCCGCCGCCCGCCGTGCGGCCCGCATGAACGTCTCGGGCTCGCGGATGGTCTCCATGAAGATCGCGATCGCCTTGGTGCTCTCGTCGTCGACGAGGAAGTCCAGCACGTGCCCGGCGGTGATCATCGCCTCATTGCCCAGGGTCACCGCGTAGCTCAGGTCGACGGCGATCATCGTGGCGAAGTCGACCATCGCTGCCGAGGAGGCCCCGCTCTGCGAGAGCAGAGCGACAGATGGGTTGTCGTTGGGCCTGACCTGGATCGAGCAGACAGGAATCCGGTCCACGAAGTTGGCGAAGCCGAGGTGGTTGGGTCCCAGCAGCAGCATCCCGTACTCCTCGGCGGTGGCGACCAACTCATCTTGCGCGGCCTTGCCGGCGGGACCGGCATCGGCGTACCCGGAAGACAAGATGACAGCGTTCTTGACCCCGGCGTCTCCCAACTCACGCAGTACGCCCAGTGTCACCGCTTGTGGCACCATCATGAAGGCCAGATCGATCGGTTCGGGAATCTCGGTGATCGAGGTGTATGTCGCACGCCCGTGAGTCTCGGCACCGCGCCCGTTCACCAGGAATGCCCGCTCGGTCGATCCGAAAGTCACCATGTTGGTGTAGGCCATGGCGGAGAAGGTCGATTTGTTCGACGCCCCGATGAAAGCTACGTTGCGAGGCTGGAACATGGTACGTAGCCGGTCGGGTGTGATGTCAGACATGTGTGCACTCCTTGTGTTCTTGTCGCGATGGGGCCACACTACACCAGAGTGGCAGATTATGCCATAATGGCAGAATATGTAATTTTCAATGAATCGGAGTAGGGTGAGGGACATGGAAATGACTGCCGGGGTGCTCGTGGATGACGAAGAGGTAACCATGTCAGACATGGTAACGAGCAGCTCGGACATTCCCGGGGACACCTTACTGGAGCGGCGCAAAAGGGCTACTCAGCGCGACATTGCCACGGCTGCCATCGAGTTGTTCGAAGAAATTGGGTACGACGCGACCACAGTCGAGCTGATCGCCCAGCGCGCCGGAATCTCCAACCGTACTTTCTATAGATATTGTTCCGGCAAAGACGACGTCCTCAGCTCGAACCTGCAGATCAGTGCAGCCGGAATGGCCTCGGCCGTCCGCAACGCATCGAGTGGATCGCTGGCGGAACGGGTCGCCCAGGCATTTTCCTTCTGGGCCGACATCGACCCGTCCAAACATGTGAACCTACGCCGGTCGGTCCTCCTCGCTCTAGCCGTCCCCGACCTGCGCGTGAGGTGGCTGGCCTCGGGCCGGGATGGCCAAGCACTGTTGACGTCCGTCCTGGAGGACCTGGCGCCCGGCCTCTCGGCGATCCAGGCGTCTGCGCTGGCCGGAGCGATTGTCTCCGCGCTGACCGTGGCCACCGAGTCCTGGGCCCTGGGCCAGGTCGCAGACCTCGGCACTGCTTCTCGCGAAGCCCTATCAGTCCTCGATCCGGTTCTGAGCAGGCTTTGACAAGTACGGAAAGTCGCCCGACGTCGTTGGGTGTCGTCCCTGTCAGGGCAGCCGCACGGCCTCACCGTCGCGCACTGCCAGACCGTCGGTAACCAACCCGTCAAGAGCGTTGAGAATCCGGGTGGAGTCGGGGGTCGTGGCGAGGATGGCAGCCAGCGGGACCGGTTCGCCGTCGGCTTCGCGCAGGATGGCCATGACCTGGCCCCGGGCCTGGCGGTTGGTGCCGTGCCAGGGCTGGGTACGGCGTAGGCCCGCGTGGATGTCGCCGGGAAAACCGGCTTTCCGCCACGTACATAAATGCTTGACAGGGCAGGATTCACACGCTGCTTCCCGTGCCTTGCAGATGACTGCGCCTAGTTCCATTGTCGATTGGTTCCAGACTACCGACTCTGGAATCTGCTCGGGGACGAGACTGGCAGCCATGGACCGTTCTGCCGCCGTCAGGTGGGGAAGCGGCAGTGCTTCCCCGGCAGACGCCCGGGAGAGCACACGACGAATGTTCGTATCAAGGACAACAGTGCGCTGCTTGAAGGCGAAGGCCGCCACCGCTGCCGCTGTGTACTCCCCGATCCCGGGCAGCCTGCGCAGAATGGACTCGTGCGAGGGAACCACATCGTCGTACTGGTCGGCCATGACCCTCGCACACTCCCGCAGTCGCAGAGCGCGACGTGGGTACCCGAGTGTGCCCCAGGCCTGGATCACCTCCGCCGTCGTGGCCTGGGCCAGATCGCGAGGGGTTGGCCATGTCGACATCCAAGCCTGCCAGTACGGAACCACGCGCGCGGCCGGCGTCTGTTGCAGCATGATCTCAGACAACAGGATGCTCCACGGTGTCGCTTCGGCCCGGCGCCACGGCAGGTCACGCGCATGGATGCCATACCATGCCGCCAACGGGCTTGCCAGGAGATTCATCGGCTCCATGATAATCCCGGATGCACCGATCGCTGGCCACCAGCCCACCTCTCCGGTGGATTCGGGTTCAACCCGAATCTACCGATCCATTGCTGCTCCGCGGCCCTGTGGAGGCACGCTGGCTCGTCGGGCGTCGCTCCACAGACGTCCAGTCTGCCCTCACGCCACCCGCCGACCCATCGCACCCCCACAGTGTCGCTCGCGACGCAAGCGATCGGTGGATTCG
>Ga0123354_10004445_pt1 | contig 19882 bp, 16 predicted proteins | sample TergutLab28metaG_2_FD_97872 | JGI IMG/M metagenome (GOLD analysis project Ga0123354, IMG submission 97872) | Labiotermes labralis P4 segment gut microbial communities from Petit-Saut dam, French Guiana - Lab288 P4 | ecosystem: Host-associated > Arthropoda: Insects > Digestive system > Gut ...
GCAACAACCTGAAATGCGCTGTCCAAATTGCCCGGCTTGTCGGTAGGAATCGGCAGAAAATAATACGTTCTGTCAAAACCTGTGTATGCGTTTAAATCCGCGCCGAATTTAACACCGATTTTCTGTAAAAAATCCACCAAGGTATTTTTCGGGAAATGTTGTAATCCATTAAATTCCATGTGTTCCATAAAATGCGCAAGTCCGCGTTGGTTGTCGTTTTCCAAAATAGAACCTGCGGCTACCACCAAGCGTAATTCTACTTTCTGCGCAGGTTTTGCATTGGGTTTGATGTAATAAGTCAAACCGTTGGGCAACTGTCCTTTGCTAACTGTTGAATCAAACGGTAAAGCCTGATTCAAATCCGAATTTTGCGCGTGTGCCGTTCCACGCATCATTGTTAGTAACGCAATAAACAGGGTAATAAAAATGAAATTTTTCATAAACCATTATTTTAAGTCTGTGCCTTAACTCGAACATGACAAAAGTATAAAAAAATACTTGAATTGCGATAAACTTCTTATCTTTGCGAAAAAATATCAATAGAAACAAATTATGCGAATGATAGAAACAGACGTTGTCATCATCGGCGCCGGCTTAACCGGATTGACTCTTGCTTTTCAATTGACTCAGCGAGGGAAAAAAGTGAGGATATTGGAAAGGAACGATTGGATCGGCGGTCAGATACAGACTCATGCAGAGGATGGATTTGTATATGAAAGCGGACCGAATACCGGTGTAGTGTCTTATCCGGAAGTTGCAGAATTATTTTCATCTTTGTCGCCCGTATGTGAATTGGAAAATGCCGATGATAATGCCGCACACCGCTTGATTTGGAAAAACGGTCGTTTCAGAAAACTCCCTTCCGGATTGATAAGCGGCATAACCACTTCTTTATTTACTTTCCCCGATAAGCTTCGCGTTCTGGGAGAACCCTTCCGCCCAAAGGGAACTGACCCCGACGAATCGGTCGGCGCTTTGGCTCTGCGCCGTTTGGGAGGAAAATCGTTCGTTGATTACGCTGTTGACCCTTTCCTTTCGGGCGTTTATTCCGGCGACCCGATGACTTTAGTCACCCGTTATGCCCTGCCTAAATTGTACAATCTCGAACAGAACTATGGGGGGTTCATTAAGGGAACTTTTGCCAAAATGCGGGAGCCGAAAACGGAACGCGACCGATTGGCAACAAAGAAAGTTTTTTCTGCTCGAGGAGGATTAAGCGGGCTTACTTCTGCTTTATCAAATGCGATCGGCAAAGAAAATATCGTTTTATCGGTTAGCCGGATTCAAATCCTTCCGGTTGCCAACCATTGGGAAGTAATTTTCTTCTCACCGGCAGGAGGAACAAAGCTAAAAGCATCGAAAGTTGTGACAACGGTCGGCAGCTATGCCCTACCCGACTTACTCCCTTTCATCGAAAAAAGTGAAATGGATAAAATATCCAATCTAAGATATGCGCCGATGGTACAAGCATCCGTCGGTATAAAAAATACCGGCGGATTACGATTTAACGCTTTCGGCGGATTAGTTCCTTCGATAGAAAAGCAAGACGTATTGGGTATCCTTTACCCTGCGGCTTGTTTTCAAGGACGCGCTCCGAAAGCAGGCGCTCTCTTTTCATTTTTCATCGGCGGAATCCGGAATAGTCATCTCACCCGGTTGTCCGACGTTGAATTAGAAGAATTGATCATCAAGAATTTCCGGTGGATGCTCAAGTTTCCTTCAACGGTTTCACCCGATATGATTCGCATTTTCCGTCATCCGAAAGCCATTCCCCAATACGAGCAAAGCACCGGCGAACGATTGGATGCGATAGAAAATATACAAAACCGCTATACGGGATTGATTCTTGCCGGTAACATTCGCAACGGAATCGGCATGGCTGACCGGATTCTGCAAGCAACAACTATCGGGAAGACGATTTAAAAAACCCGAGAAATAAAAGTTAAATAAACAGATCAACGATTCAAAGAGATAAAACTGCCGCTAAAAAAGATCGCGTTTTACATTTATTTCTACGGAATCTTCCTGAAGTCCTTCCGCAACCGCTTTCAGGACAATTATTCCTTCTTGACCGATTGGACGAACAATCGCTAATGCTTTTCCATGAAATGTTTTGGGCGATAAAGAGCGAAAACTCTCCATGTCTGTCGGCGAGGCATTACCCGCAGCCGCAATTTCACCGGGACCGGATACCGATAACCCAATCGGACAATCAGCATCCGGAACTACTTGACCTTTCTCGTCTATCAATTCTATCCGGATATATGACAATTCATTTCTTGAATTTTCGAGTCGCGAACGATCGGGAGTCAGTCTGATTTTTACGGGCGTTCCGATTGTACGAAGAACCATGTCTTCCTTTTCTTCCCCCGATTCCACTCCTACCGCTCTCAATTCTCCCGGTTGATAATTGACTTGGAATAATGCCGTGTATTTTGTTTTATCATTATCTTTCATCGAAACGGCTTTTTCTTCCAATAGCTTGTCATTCAGATATATCCGAACAATAGGATAACGAGTAAATACTCTCACATCCATTGGTTTATCTTCCTGTCCCTTCCAATTCCATTCGGGATATTCCTCTGCCCAGCCCCAATAACCAACACTTTCATAATATCCTTTCGGCAAAGGTTTATGCACCGCCATCGTTATTTTACTATCACCCCACAAGACATCACGCAGCAAGGATTGAGGCTTTTTATTCCCGCAAATATCAATATCTCCGCACCAGGCATTAAACCAGGGCCAACTGCAAGTGGACCACAGCGTGGAATCTTTTTCTCCTGTTTTTATCTCCGAATTATGTCCCAATCCCGATTCGCCAAGGTAATCGATGGCTGTCCAAACAAAATCGCCTATCACATTCGGATATTTTTCAACCAAATCCCAATTGATAGCCCGTTCAAAAGGATAAGATTCAGAACCCCAAATGATACGGTCGGGAAATAATTTCATATCGTTTTCATATTCCTTCCACATATAATTGTATCCGCAAACGTCTAAATTCGAGAAGGCTCGTTCCGAATCTTCTTTCCATTTCAAATTCGGATTATCCCAAAAATCACAGATCGCAGCGGTAACAGGACGAGTAGTATCGTATTTATGGATTATGGATTTCAATTCTTTTGCAATCGCTACTCCCGACGAATCGGCTCTTTCCTTGATTTCGTTGCCGATACTCCACATAATGACGGAAGGATGATTCCGATCACGTTTCACCATCGACGACAAGTCCTTTTCATGCCATTCATCGAAGAAACGGTGATAATCTTCCGGATTTTTCTGTTTCTGCCATTGGTCGAAAGCTTCGTCGATGACTAACAATCCCAATCGGTCGCAGGCTTCGAGGAATTTCGGAGCAGGCGGATTATGAGCGCATCTCACAGCATTAAAGCCGTTGGCTTTCAGCAATTCCACTTTCCTTTCTTCCGCCCGGTCGATGGACGCGACGCCCAACAATCCGTTGTCTTGATGAATACATCCGCCTTTCAACTCCACCGGCTCGCCGTTCAGTAAAAATCCTTTTCCCGGCTCGAATGATATACTGCGAATGCCAAATGATTCGGTTAGTTCATCACGCATCTTGCCTCCGGCTTTGATGGAAATGACAGCCGTATATAATATCGGAAAATCGACCGACCACAAAGACGGTTCTACAATTTCTATATCTTCGTTAAGGGTTGATTTTTCTCCCGGATTCAAGGCTGCCAATTTTACGGTTCTTTCACTTTCGACAGTTCCCGTATTATCTTTTATTTGAATTGTTACTTCAGCTTCTTGCAAGGCTTCCGTTTCATTGATAAGGTCTGCCGAAACATGAACCGTTGCCTTGTCTTCCGAAACGACAGGCGTGGTAATGAACAGCCCCCAATCGTCGAAATGCAAACGATCGGTAGTAACCATCCAAACGTGACGGTAAATACCGGCTCCGGCATACCACCGGCTGTTCTTGCCTTCGCTGACAACCTTTACTGCCAATGTGTTTTCTTTCCCTGCGGGATTGCAAAAGGACGTAATATCCGTGAAAAATGAAGTATATCCGTAGGGATGATAATCTATTTTTTTGCCGTTTAACCAAACTTCCGTTTCCATGTACGCACCTTCGAAATACAGTTGTATTCGTTTTTTATCCTGTGCCGGCTGCAAAGTAAATTTCTTTCGATACCATCCGGTTCCTCCTACGGTTTGTCCGGTAGAAATCACACCTTTTTCCTTGGAAAAAGGAAGCTCAATACTCCAATCATGAGGTAAATCCAACGATTTCCATTGACTGTCGTCCAATACAATACCCGAAGCTTCCGATAAATCCCCTTGATAAAATTTCCATCCGTCGTCAAAACACCGGAAACGGGATGTTTCCTCTCTGTGCGTTTGACATGAAAAAGTTAGTAAAATAGCCAATAGGCTGTATAGGAGGTTCATTTTTGTTTTCATACGATAATAATTTAAGGATTAATGAAGCAAAACTACGCAAATTTTTCATTCGGTCAAAATATTTTCCGGTGATATATCTTTTTATGAGAAAAAAATTCACTCGGTCGATTTTTTTGCTGGCACTCAAAATAATCCTTATCTTTGCATACTAAATTCTATCTTTTATGAAACTTGCTTTGATTGGTTACGGAAAAATGGGACATGTTATCGAAGAAATCGCTAATGAACGAGGACATACGATTGTTTCGATCATTGATATTAATAATCAAGTCGATTTCGATTCCCCGCAATTTCTTTCGGCTGATGTTGCGATTGAGTTTTCCCAACCGGAGAGCGCTTTTGAGAATTACCGAAAATGTTTTGAACGAAACATCGCCGTTGTCGCCGGCACCACGGGATGGTTAGCACAATGGGATGAAATAAAAAAACTTTGTATTGAAGGAAACCATACCTTTTTTTATGCATCGAATTACAGTATCGGAATGAATATCTTTTCTACCATTAATAAATACTTGGCTCAAATTATGGATCACTTCCCGGCATTTGATGTTCGATTGGAAGAAACACATCATATTCATAAAATGGATTCGCCAAGCGGAACGGCAATTACTTTAGCCGAACATATTCTGGAAAACATCGACCGGAAAAAGCGTTGGATAGAAGGTTTGAAAGGAACAAGTGAAGATTTGCCGATTTTTTCGATTAGAGAAGGCGAAGTTCCCGGCATTCACGAGGTTATTTACGAATCGGATGTTGACGCAATACGTATTCAGCACAGTGCTAAAAACAGGAAGGGACTTGCTTTGGGAGCTGTCTTAGCCGCCGAATTTGTGAAGGGGAAAAAAGGGTTTTTGAGTATGAACGATATGTTGGATTTTTAATAAAAATAAAAATAGAAAATGAAAAAAATAACAAAATCCCAATGGATACTCTTTTCCATTGTTGCTGTACTATATCTCGCTTTTGTCGTGTGGGATGGGAATTATTGGCTTTTACTCGGATTACCCTTCATTTTTGATATTTATATTTCTAAATTGATTCCTTGGGGCTTTTGGAAAAATCCGAAAAATAAAGCCTTGAGAAAACTGGCCGAATGGGTCGATGCGATTCTCTTTGCTTTGATAGCCGTCTATTTTATCAACCTGTTTATCTTCCAGATGTATAAAATTCCTACTGCTTCTTTGGAAAAAACGCTCTTAGTGGGCGATTATCTGATGGTGAATAAATTAAGCTATGGTCCCCGCATCCCGAATACTCCTTTGTCGTTTCCTTTGGTTCAGAATACTTTTCCGATTATCAATACCAAATCATACATCGAATGGCCCCGCTGGGGCTACAAACGGCTGAAAGGCTTCGGACAGGTGAAACGCAACGATATTGTCGTTTTCAACTATCCGGCGGGAGATACGGTTGCATTAAAAAGTCCGTCAAACGAGGATTATTACTACTCGGTGAGAAGATACGGAAGAGACCGCGTTTGGACGGATAAAAATACGTTTGGAGATATTGTTTATCGACCGGTCGACCGGCGGGAAAATTACGTGAAACGTTGTATCGGAATGCCGGGAGATACACTGCAAATTATTGAAAATGAAGTTTATATTAATGGGAAACATCTATTGCTGCCTAAAGAAGCCCAATTCTATTATTATGTGGAAACTTTAGGTAATCTATTGACTGAAAGACAATTTAGAGCATTGAACGTTAGCAGGGACGATCAAGACCTGTTAAACAAGTATCAAGATGCGCAATATTACTTAGAAGAAATAGGGATAGAAAAAAATATGAACGGTTCTTATAATCCGGTTTATTCAATTCCATTAACACAAGAAGCTTTACATAAATTAGAAAAAAGCGGTTGGACGCGCTCGATTCGAATCAGCACCGATAGTATTTTCGGAGGAGATAGTTATCCTTACAGTAATCTTTTTCGTTGGACGCGCGATAATTACGGACCGGTTTGGATACCCCGAAAAGGAACTACCATTGAACTGAACGAAAAGAATGTGGCGCTTTATTCCCGCTGTATTACCGCTTATGAAGGAAATTCGATGCAGACCCAAGATAATCAAATACTGATAAACGGAGTTCCGACAACCGTTTATACTTTTAAGTTAGATTACTACTTTATGATGGGCGATAACCGGCATAATTCGCAGGATTCGCGTTCTTGGGGGTTTGTTCCGGAAGACCATATCGTAGGGAAACCGGTATTGATTTGGTTGTCAACCAACAAAGATCATCCTTTATTTAACGGAGGAATACGCTGGAACCGAATTTTCAAAATACCGAACAGTTGAAACAAGAGCAATAATGATAAACGCCGTCCTTTTATCAACGGCTTATCTGGCTCCCGTCGATTATTACCTTCAAATGTGCAACCATCCGAAGGCGATGATTGAAGCGCATTGCAATTATGTCAAACAGACCTATCGCAACCGTTGCGTTATTGCTTCTGCCGGAGGATGCCAAACGCTCAGTATCCCGATTGTCAAACCGGATTCGTTGAAATGTCCGACAAAAGATATCCGCATTGCCGAACATGGAAATTGGCGACATATTCATTGGAATGCCATTGTTTCGGCTTATAATTCCACTCCTTTTTTCGAGTTTTACGAGGATGATTTTCGCCCTTTCTACGAAAACCCGGCGCATTTTTTATTCGACTTCAACGAACAATTAAGGGAGTTGGTTTGTTCGTTATTGGATATTTCTCCGTCTGTATCCTACTCAACGGACTATTTATTTTCTCCCCTGCCGCCCAATGTGTTGGATTTGCGAGAAGCCTTGCATCCGAAAAAGAAACCGTTTGCCCGGAATTTTCGCCCCTATTATCAGGTGTTTGAATCAAAGTACGGTTTTCAAGCGAATCTCAGCATCATCGATTTGCTGTTCAATGAAGGACCGGAAGCGGCGCTGTGGCTGAATGATGAATAACCGATAGATTGGGTGTCCTCTCAATTCAATTGATCAAAACATCCTCATTCCGCCGCCGGGAGGTCTGCCTCCACCGCCGCCTCTTCTCGTTGGAGTCATGTCTTGCTCTCTCAAAAAACTCGATTGTGGAAATATGGAAAAACGATAAATAAAGCTTGCCATAAAATAACTCGGTATTACATTCGTTGACGAAAATTGCAGGTCGCTTGCCGTTTGGGTTGCCGAAATATTTTTCCGATCTTGCAGTATATCGAAAACTTGCAGTTTTACTGAACCCGTCCCCGATCGTTTTTTAAATAATTGTCGGGTGATTGCCGCATTCCAAAGAACTTGGGATACATTAAATCCTACCGGATATCCGCTTCTCCAATTGCAATTAATATCGCTGTCGAAAGTCCAATACTTCAAGAATGTCCAAAGCACATTGGCGCCCGCCGAATAATTGTAAATATTCTGGTTTCTATCGCTGACAGCCGAATAAGTAACGTAGTCATAATTGATCATTCCGTTCATGCCGATATAAAGGTTATTGTTCGGCTGAAATCTCAAATTCAAATTGTCGCCGATCATTCGGTTTCTCATTGTATTTTCGTCAGCGCCCACATACGAGTTGTTGTCGCTTAAGCGCGTCATCAACATGTTTCCTATCGAAAACTTTTTGCTCAGCGGTTTATTAAACATCCCCATCGCATAAGCATTCCAATTGCCGTTGATATTTTTATAAGTCATCAGATTGCCGGTCCCGGCTTGCTGCACTTGAGTTACCGTGATAATGTCGTTAAGAGTATAACTTCCGTTAAGCATGAAACGGTACATCAACTGAGTTGCCTGAACGTATTTATTGAACTCGATACGGAGATTGTTGGTATAGCTGGGTTTAAGATTCGGATTTCCCAGGGTGACATCGTTCGGACGATTGATGTCCACATTGGGATAATCTCGGAGCTGATCGGCTGTGGGCTGATTTGTATCGCCTTCATAATTGATTCGCAGATTGGATCGTTGATCGATTATATATCTGAAATTCACCGTCGGCGAAAAATTCACCACTTTAATCGGAATGGAAGAAATCAACGAATCGCCTTTGACAAGCGGTAATTTTCCCGTAAAATCCTTCGGTAGAAATTGCAAGGGAACGCTTCCCGTTCTCGGTTGATAGGTTTCATTGGTCGCATTGGATGGATCGACATTGAAGCCCAAAGTGAGGCTGAACTTTTCTCGTTCGGCTTTGAAATTAAGCCCGAAACGCTGATCGGTCGAATTTCGCAAAACCGTACGGCTCTGACCCGGCACAATTGCGGCGGTATCAAGCATCGCGATAAGCGATGAACTATAAATATCTAAGAAATCATAAATATTGTAGGTGGAATTTTTACTTTCCGTTTCAGAAAACGAATAACGATACAGCAATTGTATATAATTTTTATGTCCGATGGGTTCCACGTAAGAAACCGTTGTTTGAAAATTATCCGTTAAACTTTTATTCTCGGCAATTTGATTTTGTCTGATAACGGAATAAAGACTGTCTATCGAGTTTCGATCGTAGGTTGTATTTCTCGGTTGGGAATAGTTATTATTGTAGTTTCCGGTCATGTTGACACTGAATACTCTTCCCGGCTTTAAAAATTTGAAAGAATAGTCCAGCGTACCGCCGAATAAGAAGGTGTTTCCTTTAGAGGAAGTAAGAGATTTCGAATCCAACAGAATGTCATAATTATTCAGATTCTCGCGAAGGTCAAACATCTCCCCTGCCCTTTCCGTTTGATTGAAGCGGATATTCGGTCGAAAAACCAAAGTATTCCGTTCATTGGGCTTCCAATCCATTCGGAAATTGGTGGCAACATTGTTTCCCGAATTCATATTGCTTTGATTGATTGTTTCCTGCTGGGTAAGAAGGTCGGCAAAAGTAATTTGAGAAGTATTGGAAAGGGTATTTCTACTCTGTTTGCTATATCGGATATCGCCGGTTAAATTCAGTTTGCTTGAAAATTCCTTGTTGAAATTCGCCATATAATTTTGAGATTGGGTGATTCCCGGCGTACTGTAGGACGTGCTGCCGCCACCGCCGCCACCGCCGCCTCTCATTCCACCGCCTCCGCCGCCGCTTCCTCCTGAGCTGCCTCCCGTTATATCGGCTCCCCCCATATTATTATTGTTATTTGCGCGAATAATCCCCGTAATACGGTCGCTTCCGCGTTGATAACTGGCAAAAGCGCCTTCGCTGTACCGGAAATCATTATCGTTTTGCAGGTCTTGTCCCGCGCCCAACTGAACATTCCCGATCGTTCCCTGCATCATATTGGCACGTACCGTCAAATTGATAACCGTTTCGTCATCTCCGGTGTCAAAACCGGTCATTTGAGCCATTTCCGATTTTCGATCATATACTTGCACTTTATCAACCATTTCCGCAGGCACGTTCTTTGAAGCGATTTGGGGATCGTCTGTGAAAAATTCTTTTCCGTTTACATACATTTTATTCACCGATTTTCCTTGCGCGGTAATATTCCCGTCTTTATCCACTTCAACTCCCGGTAATTTTTTAAGCAAATCTTCCACCACGTCGTTCTCTCCGGTTTTATATGTCGCTGCGTCGTATTCCAACGTATCGTTCTTGACAATCATTTCCGGACGTTTTCCTTCCACAACTGCTTCTTTCAAAAGAATTTCATCCGACTCCATGAGTAATTCGCCCAAACGCCCCGACGGTTCTTTTTCACTCAGGTTTACGTTTTTGACAAGCGCCTTATAACCAATGTAAGTAATTTTTAAAATATATCGATCCGCCTTAAGATTTTGAAAAACAAATTCTCCTTTGGCGTTGCTGATGGTTCCGTTCACATAGACACTGTCTTTGGCGCGTAATAATTCCAACGACCCGGCAAGAATCGGCTCCCGGTTTTCTTTGTCGAGTAATGTTCCCGATAGTGTCAGACCGGTTTGACTAAAAGCTGATAAAGTACAAAAAAGCACTAGGAAAATAAAGCTCAAGAAAGTTCTCATATAATTAGGTGTAAAGCGTTTTAAGTAAGTATATAGACTGCTCGTTTGTTAAAAAGTTTAATAATCCCTGCCTGAATAAAGTTTTTTTAACATAATTGCATATTTCGGAAATATTGAGTAACTTGCACCGCTTTTTGATATAGGTAATATGAAAGGTTTTTTTCTCCTGCTGAAACGATTGGTTCCGCCTTATAAAAAATATTTGGTACTGAACATTGTAATGAATATTTTGACGGCTATTTTGAATTTATTCTCTTTCTTGTTGATTATTCCGATTTTGAATTTGATATTTAAAGTGGATAAAACCAATTATGCTTTTATGCCCTTCGATTTTTCTTCCGCCGACTCGTGGGGAAATTTGAAAGAAATAGTTACGAACAATTTTTATTGGTATTTTTCGAAAGTCCTTGAAACAAACGGAGCTTCCCGGGTTTTATTGATTTTGGCAGTTTATTTGATTGTGACTACGGTTTTCCGTGTTACAACGATGTATCTTTCTTATTATTATTTGATTCCTGTCCGAACGGGAGTTGTTCGCGACTTGCGTAATCAAATTAACGACAAAATCGTCTTGTTGCCTTTGGCTTTTTTTACGGAAGAACGCAAAGGCGATATTATTTCCCGCATTTCGGGTGATGTGAATGAAATCGAATTTTCAATCATGAGTTCGCTCGATATGCTTTTCAAAAATCCGATTTTGATTCTTACTTATGTGATAGGAATGCTCATTGTCAGTTGGCAATTAACGCTTTTTGTCCTTGTCTTACTCCCCGCCGCCGGTTATGTCATGGGACAAATCGGAAAGAAACTGAAAAAAACTTCTTTGCTCGGTCAGCAACAATGGGGATTGTTGATTTCGCAAGTGGAAGAAACCTTAAGCGGTCTGCGAATTATTAAAGCCTTTAACGCCGAAGATAAAATTACAAAACGTTTTCACGAACACAACGATATTTTAAGGAAAACATTCCATCGGATCTACCGACGTCAACAACTGGCGCATCCGATGAGCGAATTGCTGGGTACGGTGGCTATCGCTATCGTATTGTGGTATGGCGGTTCTTTGATATTGAACGGTCATGGTTCCATCGAAGGGGCAAGTTTTATTTATTTCCTGACTATTTTTTACTTACTGATTAATCCCGCAAAGGATTTATCCAAATCCGTTTATTCCATTCAAAAGGGATTGGCTTCGATAGAAAGGATAGATAAGATAATCAAAGCGAAATCGAACATTATGGACCCCGAACATCCGCTTCCGGTTCATTTGAACGACCGAATCGAATACAAGGGCGTTTGGTTCAAATACAATGAACATTGGGTGATTAAAGGGGTTAATTTGGAAATTCCGAAGGGGAAAACCATCGCTTTGGTTGGTCAATCGGGTTCGGGGAAATCAACTTTAGCCGATTTATTGCCGCGTTTCTACGATGTACAAGAAGGCCGGATCACGATCGACGGAGTAGATATCAAGGATGCAATGGTTAAGGATGTCAGAGAATTAATGGGTATTGTCAATCAGGAAGCCATTTTGTTCAACGACACGTATTTCAATAATATTGCTTTCGGCGTAAAACAAGCTTCGAAACAAGAAGTGGAAAATGCCGCCAAAATAGCAAATGCCCATGATTTTATTATCCAATCCGAACACGGTTACGAAACCGGTATCGGCGATCGAGGCTGTAAATTGTCGGGTGGACAACGCCAACGCATCAGCATCGCCCGCGCCGTGTTGAAAAATCCGCCGGTGCTGATATTGGATGAAGCTACTTCGGCATTAGACACTGAATCAGAGCGTTTGGTGCAAGACGCCTTGGACCGTTTAATGGAAAACCGCACAACATTGGTGATTGCCCATCGACTTTCGACCATCAAAAATGCCGATTGGATCTACGTCATGCACGAGGGTTTAATCGTGGAACAGGGAACCCATACAGATCTAATCGCATTAAACGGATATTACAGCCGCTTATGTGAAATGCAATCGTTTTGAAGCCGACTTATCATTCAAGTTTTCAAATGAATAGAAACTGCCTGCATCTTTTTGTTTTCGATTTGGGCGCCACAAGCGGACGTTCAATGGTTGCTACACTTCGGGATGGAACGGTTTCGATAAAAGAATTGACCCGTTTTCCCAACAAAATCATACGTATTCAAGATAAGTATTATTGGGATTTGTTCGCTCTGTATGAAGCTTTGAAAGAAGGGCTGGCATTTGCCGCTTCGCAAAATATCCGTTTGGATGCCATCGGAATCGACACCTGGGGTGTTGACTTCGTTTATCTTGGCGAAGACGGAAGCATTCTGAGTCAGCCGCGTTCGTATCGCGACCCTTATACCGTCGGTATGCCGGAAGAATATTTTAAACTCGTTCCCAAGAAAACAGTCTATGACCGGACGGGTATTCAGATAATGAACTTCAACAGCCTGTATCAATTATATGCGGCAAAATGCGATAATTATTCTCCGCTGAAAGCTGCCAAAGATATCCTGTTTATGCCCGATGCCTTGTCTTATCTGTTAACCGGTGTAAAAGTCTGCGAATATACCATCGCTTCTACTTCGCAATTATTGAATCCGAGAACAAAAAGTATGGAGAAAGAGCTGGTTGAGGTTATGGGAATAAGTCCCTCCATCCTGCAAACGCCGGTGATGCCCGGTACAATCATCGGTAATCTTTCTGCCGGCGTTGCGAAGGAATGCGGTCTGTTGCCGATCCCTGTCATCGCTGTGGCGGGACACGACACCGCTTCTGCCGTAGTTGCCGTTCCTGCCGAGAATAAAAACTTTGCCTATCTCAGTTCGGGAACATGGTCGCTGATGGGAATCGAAATTCAAGAACCTGTTATTACCGACGATACCTATCGATTGAATTTCACCAATGAAGGCGGTGCGGAAGGCACTACCCGTTTCCTGAAAAACATTACCGGTATGTGGCTGCTGGAACAATGTATGAAAGAATGGACTATTGCCGGGCAAAAATATACTTATTCCGAGATAATGGAATTGTCCGATTCGGTAAAAGATCGTCGGTCGGTGATAGATCCCGATCATCCGTCGTTTGCCAATCCGGAAAGCATGACTCGCGCTATTATCGATTATTGTGTGCAAAACGGACAGGAAATTCCCGCCAATCCCGGCGAATTTACTCGTTGTATTTTCGACAGCTTAGCATTGAAATACAAGGCAGTTTTAAGTGACTTGCAAAAAGTTGCTCCGTTCCCAATAGAAAAATTGCATGTCATCGGCGGCGGTTCAAAAAACAGATTATTAAATCAAATGACTGCCGATGCTGTCGGATTACCCGTTGTAGCAGGTCCATCGGAAGCTACCGCCCTCGGCAACGCGATGATGCAGGCAAAAGGCTTGGGTGTGGTGCTGTCGTTGCAAGAAATCCGGGAAATCATACGAAATTCCGTTTCTCCCGAATTGTTTATTCCGAAAGATCAAAAGAAATAATTAATCATTATCGTATGATATTCATGAAAAAACACTTGTTATTAGCAATCTGCCTGATAGCGGCAGTTCTTGTTTCGGCGCAGAATTTCAATTCATTCGACGATAAGGCATTTATCCGAAATTCGGAACTGTTGGCAGATTCCCTTAGCCAACATTTGAAAGAATGGAAAGTTCCGAAAGCAGTATTTAAAGTGGAAAAATTCGGAGCGAAACCCGATGGGACAACCATTAATACGAAAGCGATACAACTCGCTATCGACAAATGTTCCCGGTCCGGCGGCGGAACCGTGCTGTTCGCTAAAGGCGATTATGTTACCGGAACCATTGAATTGAAATCAAACGTTATGCTCTGCATTGCGGAAGGTGCAAGAATTTTAGGCAGTACCGATTTGGCTGATTATCCCGACAAAATAGAAAGTTTCAAAAGCGTGATGAGCGAAATACACAAATACCGTATTTCGTTGATTTATGTCGAAAAAACAGTAAATACCGGTATTTGCGGAAAAGGTGAAATCTATTTTCGGGGCGAAAAAGAGCATTTCCCGGGACCCGAAACAATAAGCGAAATCGAAGGACGACCGTTCGGAATTCGGATGATAGAGTGTAAGAACATTGTAGTAAAAGATATTACACTGCGTAATTCCGCAGCTTGGATGCAAAGCTATCTGTATTGCGAGAATTTGATTTTCGACGGAATGAAGGTTTTCAATCAGGCAAATTACAACAACGACGGTCTTGACCCCGACGGCTGCCGCAATGTGATTGTCCGCAATTGTTTTATCAGTTCACACGACGATGCCTTATGTCTTAAAGGCGCAAGCGCTAAGACTTGCGAAAACATTCTGATTGAAAATTCCACTTTCTATACTGCTTGCAATGCTTTCAAATTAGGTACCGACACGCAAGGTGATTTTCGTAATATTATTGCCCGTAATTTAATTCTGGGCGGACTTCCCGATTCTTTGAAGTCGTTCATAAACCTTTATGAATGCAGCACAGGTATTACGCTGGCTACGACCGACGGCGGAAATGTGGAAAATATCCTGATACGCGATGTAAATATCAGCCGCTGTCGCTGTCCCGTGTTCCTTTGCACAGGCAGTCGCGGACGACGGTTGAATGAAACCATGCAACATCCGGGTTATTTGAAAAATATTATTATACAAAATGTTAACGGAATGGATAATCGTATTCAAGGCTCGCTTATCACGGGAATTAAAAGCAGTGTTATCGAAAATGTGCTGATACAAAATATGAATATCACAACGATTGGCGGCGGAACTGCCGAAATGGCAAATCAGCCGCTTGCCGAAAATGAAAAAGGCTATCCCGATGCACAGGAATTTTCGCGATTCGGACTTCCCGCTTATGGTTTTTATATTCGAAATGCAAAAAATATCACTTTGGAAAACCTGATCATTTTTCCCGTATCGGAAGAGCAAAGGCCTGAATTTATGTCGGGCGGAAATATCGAAAATATTATTATCAATGGTAAAAATTTATAACCGTATCAAATGAAAACAGTATCGGAACGAATTACTAAATCTTATGAAATAGCGAAAGAACGCTATGCCGCTTTGGAGGTTGATACAAACAAAGCGCTGGACGATCTCCGGAAAATCGCTATTTCTATTCATTGTTGGCAAACCGATGATGTTACCGGTTTTGAAAATCAGGGGAATTTGGGTGGCGGCGGAATACAAGCTACGGGTAATTATCCGGGCAAAGCGCGGAACCCGGAAGAAATACGTCAAGATATCGAAAAAGTCTTGTCCTTGGTAGCAGGTGATCACCGACTGAGCCTTCATGCCATTTACGGTGATTTCAAGGAAAAAGCCATTGACCGCAATGCTGTCGAACCGGTTCACTTTAGCTCGTGGATGCAATGGGCAAAAGAAAAGGGTTTAAAACTCGATTTCAACTCAACCTCCTTTGGCCATCCCAAGAGCGGCAATTTAACTCTGGCAAATCCCGATCAATCGATACGTGATTTTTGGATTGAACATACCAAACGCTGTCGTGCTATTTCCGAAGCAATGGGAGAGTTCCAAAACGATCCTTGCATTATGAACCTCTGGATACACGACGGATCAAAGGATCTTACGGTTAATCGGCTGAAGTATCGCCGGATTCTGGAACAATCCTTAGATGAAATATTTGACCGGGAATACAAAAACATGAAAGACTGCATCGAAGCCAAATTGTTTGGTATCGGTCTGGAAAGCTATACCGTCGGTTCCTACGATTTTTACTTGGGCTACGGAGCCAAGAAACAAAAAATCGTAACCTTGGATACCGGGCACTTCCACCTGTCGGAAAGCGTTGCCGATAAAATTTCGTCGTTATTGCTTTTTACGCCTGAAATCATGTTGCACGTAAGCCGTCCGATACGCTGGGATTCCGATCATGTAACCATTTTAAACGATGAATTGAGCGAATTGGCAAAAGAAATCGTTCGCGCCGATGCCTTAGACCGCGTACACATCGGTTTAGACTATTTCGATGCTTCCATCAACAGGATAGGCGCTTATGTGATCGGCATACGAGCTGTGCAAAAAGCCTTTATGCAAGCATTCTTGGAACCGATTACCCGATTGCGGGAATATGAAGCAGGCGAACAATATTTCGAACGATTAGCTTTGCTCGAAGAAGCTAAAAGTTTACCATGGAACGCCGTCTGGGATTATTTCTGCCTGAAAAACGACAGACTTGTCGGCGAAGACTATATCCCCGAAGTGCAAAAGTATGAAAAAGAGATAACGAGTAAACGATAATTTTCCCGTTATATGTACTTATATGGAACATAAGAAAATAGGAAGTCTGAAAAGTACGATTACCGTTTCCCTCACCAATTATCTGGATGCCGGTTCGATTGTCGCCGGCGCAAGCGGATTAACGCTCTGGCAGAATTATTTGGGTTTATCGGAAATGAATCTGGGCTGGCTCAATGCTTTAAGCGCTAACTGTTTCGGAGCCGCTTTAGGCGCAATCATCGGTGGACGCCTTGCCGACAAATACGGACGGAAAACCATTTACACCTACAATATGTTGGTATATATGCTGGGCGTGGGCATCATCATGCTTTCGTTCGGTTTCCCGATGCTGCTTGCCGGTTTTTTGATTACGGGAATTTCCGTCGGAGTGGGAGTCCCTGCCTCTTGGACTTATATTTCCGAAACTTCGGAAGCAAACAATCGCGGAAGAAACATCGGTATTTCACAATTGGCTTGGTCAATCGGTCCTGCAATTATTTTCCTGCTTGGCTGGCTGTTTTCGCCCACGGGTCCGATGAAAAATGAAGTTCGCGCGTTAGGCGCTTTTATTCTTCAAACCAACGACAACGCTGCTCTCGATTTATTCGGCAACCGCATGATATTCTTTACTCTATTTGTCGTGGCGTTTATAGCTTGGCTCTTGCAACGCCGGCTGAACGAATCGCCGGAATGGATGGAGTTGAAAAACCGAAAAAGCGCCGATAAGGTAAAATATTCCTACAAAGAATTGTTTACAAATATTGTGAACCTGAAAGCCATCGCCTTTCTGGTAGGTATTTACCTGACATGGAATTTCGTAGCGGGCGCAATGGGATTCTTTATGCCGCATGTTTACGAAACCGCCGGCGGATTGACGAATGAAAAGGCTAATTTCCTGCAAATGGCTATGTGGGGTCTGACGGCTTTGTTTTCTTTTGTCGGTTTTGCGCTGTTAGCCGATAAAGTCAATCAACGATTTTTATACGCTTTCGGTACATCGCTCGGTGTGGCGGCTTGGGTGATTCTGACTTTTGTCGGAATAACCAATAGCGGAGCACTTTGGGCGTTTGTGGTTCTTTGGGGTGTTCATGCGGGCTTCGGTGTTCAAGCGTTTTATGCGCTTTGGGCTTCGGAGCTTTTTCATGCCCGTTATCGCGCTGCCGCTCAAGGCTTCATGTTTTTTCTTGTGCGCGGCGGAGCAGCCTTGTGGTCGTTTGTTTTCACCGGAGTTTATGCCTCGGCAGGCTTTTATGCTGCGGGAAAGATTATGGTCGGCTTGTTGATAGCGGCTTTAATCATCGGAATCATTCGGACGCCTGAAACGCGCGGTAAAACCCTGAAGCAAATTACGGAAGAAAGATATCAATTATGAATTAGAAGAATCGACCTAATCAATTATAAATGATGATTGGGATATCATTACGGGCTTGACCCGCAATCCCATGATAAAAATTAGACAATATGAATTTTCAATTATCAATTCTCAAAAGCCGTCCCGAGCTTGAAAGACAAATCGCCGATGTCGCCGAAGTTGCCGGTTATCTCTGGCAAAAAGGCTGGGCAGAACGCAACGGCGGAAACATCACCATCAACATCACCGCCTTGATAGACGACGAAATCCGAAACTTACCGCCTATCAGCGACGTAACTCCCATCGGAAGAACGCTCCCGCATTTAAAGGGCTGCTATTTCTTTTGCAAAGGCACCAACCTGCGTATGCGTGATTTGGCTCGACATCCGATGGAGAACGGTTCCATCATCAGAATCTTGGACGATTGCGCCAACTACGTTATCGTTGCCGATAAACCCGTAAAACCGACTTCCGAGTCGGCTTCCCATTTATCGATGCATAATTATCTGATAGGCAAAGGCTCGAACTACAAAGCGGTATTGCATACCCATCCCGTCGACCTGATTGCCATGACTCATCATTCGGCATTCCTGAAAAAAGATGTGCTGACTCATTTGTTGTGGAGCATGATTCCCGAAACGCGGGCGTTTTGTCCGCGAGGATTGGGTATCGTTCCTTATGCCTTGCCCGGTTCTTTTGAATTGGCGGACGCGACTATCAGCAAATTAGACGAATATGATGTGGTAATGTGGGAAAAACACGGCGCTTGCGCTGTCGGAGAAAACATCATGGAAGCTTTCGATATGATTGATACGCTATCCAAATCGGCACAAATCTACCTCACCGGGAAATCCATGGGCTTTGAACCCGAAGGCATGACGTCCGCGCAAATGGAAGAAATGAAAACGGCATTCGGCTTGCCGATATAAGTCTGAAGGATAAGCTGTTGGGAATTCGGGTCACAGGATTTTGAAATGTCCCAATGTCCAAATTGCCATATTGCCATTTTTCCATTTTGGCAATATGGCAATATGGCAATTTGGCAATATGGACATTGGGCGAAAAAAAACCTCGCACGGCTCAATGCGAGGTTGGTGTAATAATTAAAACAATGAAATTTCAGAGCCTTTTTAGACTTCAAGACTATCGGCAGCTTTTCGTATTCTTTCAGAAAAGTCGTATAGTGCATTTTTTAGTTGCAATCTTTCAGAATAAGTAAAATCGCCTTCGCCACCATTACCATCAATGCCATTCATCTTATTGTACAACCAAGATGCCGATTTATCAAAATATCTTCCGGCAATTTTAGACCATGTTATATCTAACCTAATGTCTTGTAACTGTGTGCTTACGTTTGTTTTTTTTAATGTTAGTGTTGCCATATAAATTATTTTTAATCCCCACCGTAGTGGAGATAGTTTAGTTTTTTAGTTTCTGATTTCGTCTATTAATGTGTCAAAAATGTCTCGAGCATACATTTCTAATTGATTAGAGTAATTGTGCTTTGAGTTGTTCAGGTCTTTTAAAACCTCATTTAACTCTTCTAATTTTTCTTCAAATTTTTGACTGTCCATCTAATTTCTTGTTTTAATTATTACAATACAAAGATACTGTGAAATTTCATAGTATTCAAATTTTCACCGATTATTTTTGTATTACAAGGAAGATTTAACACTCCATCCAAAACAGCCGTTTAAAATCCGATATGATTTTTGTCGAATATTGTCGAAATTCAAATGTCCCTTTCGTCCCTCAAGTCCCATTATTGACCCGTTTATTGTTATTACTAATGTTTCGCACTTCATAACCCTCTGAAAAAAAGGTCCAATAGATAAAAAAAGTATCATATTTTTTGCTAATATCATTGGAAATGATTAACTTAACAATGTTCTAACAAAACTATAAAAATATGCTGCAAAACAAAGGTAAAACAAAAATTAAAGAATCC
>Ga0123354_10004446_pt1 | contig 19875 bp, 8 predicted proteins | sample TergutLab28metaG_2_FD_97872 | JGI IMG/M metagenome (GOLD analysis project Ga0123354, IMG submission 97872) | Labiotermes labralis P4 segment gut microbial communities from Petit-Saut dam, French Guiana - Lab288 P4 | ecosystem: Host-associated > Arthropoda: Insects > Digestive system > Gut ...
GACTGTACCATAAGTGTTGTGGGCTGTTGTGATTGTACTATAAGTGATGTGGGCTGTTGTGACTGTACCATAAGTGCTGTGGCCTGTTGTGGCTAACATAAGTGCTGTGGCCTTTTGTGGCTAACATAAGTGCTGTGGGCTGTTGTGATTGTACTATAAGTGATGTGGGCTGTTGTGACTGTACCATAAGTGCTGTGGCCTGTTGTGGCTAACATAAGTGCTGTGGCCTTTTGTGGCTAACTTAAGTGCTGTGGGCTGTTGTGACTGTACCATAAGTGATGTGGTCTGCTGTGACTGTACCATAAGTGTTGTGGGCTGTTGTGACTGTACTGTAAGTGCTGTGGGCTGTTGTGGCTGACATAAGTACTGTGGGATGTTGTGACTGTACTATAAGTGCTGTGGTCTGCTGTGACTCTACCATAAGTGTTGTGGGCTGTTGTGACTGTACCGTAAGTACTGTTGGCTCTTGTAGCTAACATAAGTACTGTGGGATGTTGTGACTACTATAAAGTGCGGTGTGGCGCGAATGTCTTCACGTAGGCCCCTGATATTCTGTGTTTACTTCCATAATTATGTAAAGAATCTTTAGCTCCTGTTCCGACAGTTATCAAAAAAGTTCCGGAAGAGGATCCTGGTCTTGGAAATAAAATGTAGAGAATTTATATGTCGTTAGTCCGGAAGAAAAGCGTCACTCTTTAAAAAAAACGCATTTTGTGAGTTCTGTAAAAAGAATAGACTGCGAAAACTGCCAAAAGTTACTTGTTTTGACAGGAAGAGTGCCTCGCGTGACTGTTCCTCCGACCGGAATAACGTCCATGTGACTGGAAAACAGTGTCACGTGTTCAGTTATGTATTTATGGAGTTTTGTCACTTTCCTTCCGGACTAACGACATGTAGTCTTAGGTGTGGCTATAATACAGGCGACTGTGACTGCTTAGTTGGTTTGAATCATTTTTCGCTCCGATAAATGTTTAAAGATTTACACCCGAACTACTCTCAGGCACTAAGGCGTGTACTGGCAGATTCCTATGTAGGTATTGCTGCTAGACTTTAACAATTGAAGATTTAACCCTTTACACATGAAGCTCAGACTGCTTTAGTTAAAGACCCAGTCCGTACCGCGCTGTAAACACTTTTCAAATCAGTTATAAAAACCAATCAGTTTATGGTGTAAGTGGCGCAACTCGCTGTTTGTTTTCAGATAAACACAAAACACACGAATACTGTACAGTGTGGGCAGAGCGTACAATTCTTGAGTGTTACACTTGATGGTGCATCTCGTAACAATTAGACCTTAAAAGCTTAATTTTGTACGGTTCTGTCAAAGATTTTAGAGTTGCTACGGACAGACAGTCTTGGAATATAATCTTCTTTTTTTTTCAAATATAATTGGCTAGGCGGAAAGACCAATGTCATGATAGACTTACAATGGATTTTGTCATTTATTTAATTAATTCATGGATATATTCTAATTAATTTAAAAAGATACATGTTCGAGGTTTTTTCTACACAATTTTTAATAACCATACGCCTTTACATAAGCTTGTATAAAAAACCAAATGCGGCCGAATCAAAGAGAAGTCAGCATTATTCAAAAACGAACAGAATTCAGCCAGTACCCACACCTGTTACTGACATTCTGGCGTTAGTTATGAAACACTGGCAGAAGTTCGTGGTAATGTATTTTTACTTCAAAGGAAAGCGGGATGTCTGGGGTAGAGGAGGATGTAATCCTGCCTCACCTATATTGTCATCTACAGAAAATTGTGTTACCAAGCTCTTGCCTACACAAGGCCAGTGCACTGCATAAGTTTCCCTCCTTCACTTCAACAGTTCCCTGGGGAGAAATTCTGGTACAGGTCGAGAAGGAACTTCTCAACCAGCACACCGGGACGGTCAGTTACAGAGAATACTATACCAGATGCTGTATTAATACAATTTGACCTCCTGATGATGAGCACAGAGTTGCTCGAAACATGTAGAGGATTATAATAATAAACGTATTATATAAAGTAATTGTGCATCAAGTTGGTCATTCACCCAGAGTTGTACCAGGATGCAAAACATAAAATTTTGGAGAGAAATTGTTGGAATTTTATTTCGTTTACCAGCCAGTTGTTATTTCCTACGTAGTTTCGATTAGGTGCTCTTCTATTCCTTTTAGTTCTTTATTACCTGATTCTCCAATACCCTCAGTCTACTACGTAATATGTTTTGTTCTCATGGTGATGCATAAAGATTCACACCCATTCACGACAACAGGTAGACCCAAGTGTAGCTGCAGAAGGCTGTGGATGATATCTCTGCCTTTACCCCCTGAGGTTGAGATATACCAAATGTAGTCCGTATTTTGTCTGTTTTTCTTACGCATCAGGAGTGATTATGCAACTACGGTTACTGTAATGCTACACCAGCGGATACGTCCGAAGCTGCTATCTTCTGCCTTTGCGTGTCGTTTGCAGAATGTAGTTACAGCACCACGGAAAGTTGTGGGTTTCTGAATCTACGTCTCAGTTGCTCCAAATTAAACCCGACAGGCGGAAGTAGTAGTAATTTTCAAGTGACAGTGTTTTGTAAGTCCACATCACTTGTAGATCGCTCGGAGTATGTTCTTGTAGTCAGACGGCTGCCAGTCACACCACATTCGCTTCTGGTTAGTCAGTACGAAGGCATTGATACCAATAAGAACTTCGGACAGCAAATCAATTGTCTCACTCTCCAACGCACAATCAGAAGTCATTTTGTCATGTCACCTTCTTCCGTACAGTGTTCAGTCGGGTGCACTCAGGCTACGCACTGGCAACTTCAGTGTTAAAGGGTACGGTAGCCAATTCACACCACTCCGCAGCAGAGTTCATGAACAAAAACTTTAAAAACCAAATCCAGTTAAACGTAAGACATGTCTAGGAAACGAACTCAAATCATAACATCATTGTGTCACTATAGCAGTTTGACGCCTGGACACACATGTGTTATAATCCGATGTGTATGACCTTATATATAATAGTATGGTTTTGTAAGGTTGCAGCTGCGGTCTATTTACTGTCACAAGATCAAATTTCATTCACAGCAAATATGGTTTGTTATTTCAAATTTATATGGTATTCGTAATTTGCAGAGTTCTCTTAGAATTCATGCATGTTGTCTGTGAGACAACCACGTGACTCCGACGGACTCTAGTCAGAACCTGACCAAAGAGTACGTTACCTTAATTGCATCCTCTTTGACCGCAATCGTAATAGGTCTGTAAGTAGGCCGAATTAACTGCTTTGATCTGTAGTTTCACCAGGACGAATACAAACCTTTGAAACACGATGTGTGTTAACAGGAGATCTTTGTCGTTACGTTTCGTATGTTATGGACATCAGGGTAGTGACGCCTGGCACTAATGCTGTCACATAACGTTGTGGTACTGTCTATGTCAAATCTGAAAATTTTAAATGTACAGGAAGATAAAAGGTAAGTAAACTGCTTAGCAGTAAATGTTACCAGAAATTAATTAACTGCTAGCGTCTCCATGGATGTGGTTTTCTTTATTGTTACTGTTCGCAAATAGTTCACAAGAGTGCTTTTAAGAATTTATAATGTTTTTTTAGAGTAAATGAGACACTTAATTTATGTGAATTTTCTAGCAGTACTTTAAATGTACAGGTTTTCAATAAAAAAATCTCTTCATTCCCAATTTCGTATTATATAGGTAACATTTGTTTAATAATTAATTCATTGTTTAAATTCTAATCTAGCGAATTTGTCAGTTAGGTATCCGTATCCCTCCAAGGCATTGTGTTACATATAGGCCTGTAGTTAATCACACGTTTTGAACGCTTTTAATCTGGGCTTTCTCTTGCGATTCACTTACTGCCCATCACTCTGCTGCTACGAATGTTGCTGCTAACATAAAACCCGTTTCAGGAGTGAGTGAATTTCACCCTGTAACTTTCCATGAAGGCATAGAGGGGAAGTAGAGTTATAGCTCTACTCTTTCTTCAGTCTCGACGCTAGATGGGGTGGGTTGTGGACTCCACGCCCCGGGCGCTTTCCTTTGGGAAGGAGACCGTGTGCGCATTATACGGGAGACGGGGTGGACACCAGGGCCCGTCTGGACGGAAGCGGAAAATCTCGCCTCCATCGGGATTCTATCCCTGAATCTTCCAGCCCGAAATGATTCACTATAATGGTAAGAGAAATCTGTCACTGATCAAATCTGTAAGATCTTGACTTTCGGCATCCTTTATTTTACGAGAGAACTGTCCTACAGATCAAACAAACTGACATGTGTTTTTTCTCATTTTGTGTGTTTTAATGTGTGGGTTAGACCAGAAAGCAGCTGGTGGAACTGTGTACAAACAATGTTAACAAATACATTTTACAAATTGGAAAGGAAGTTCAAAAACAGAGCTGACTAGAAGAAGTCCATTAAAGAGGCGAAGGTACAAATTGGACTGTAGTGCCATGTGACGAGGAGGAGGAGAACGTATGGGTCAATTCTGAGATAATTTTTATTTCTCAAGTGAACTTCTAATTGCCGTTCTTTACACTAGTACAACAGCATAATTTCTGTTGTTTTTCCGTGGCCTTTCTTATGTGATATGTTGTAGAGGATAGGAAACACGATCTTAGGTCACAGAAGCACACCTTCCCTAGAGAGAGTGTAAAAATTGGGTATAATACTGTTCTTCCTCACACCGATACAGGTGCTAGCGTGTTAGGTTTTACTACTTCTTCTATCGAGATAGCACGTGAGGGAAATCATGCTGTTTTTCAACATTATTTTTATCACGTATGGGAATGTTTTCTGATATTTCTATAACCTACTTTCATAAGACTGTAGAAGACTGCAGCTAAAATGTGTGAGAAAGAAGTAATTTATTGAAATAGTTTGTATTTTAACAATACACTGTATTTATTGTTCGTGGGATAAATCGATCTTAACATGGAAATAAACGTGTAATAAGGATTAGTCACATACGTTAAAATTATTTCCGTGTATGTGTATGGAGGATCCTGAAGCCAGTACGCCTTGCATGCCTGTATCTTGAATGGGGTCCATTATCACTCCGTGTCTCTATTCGTTTGCTGTAGAACAAAGTGTACGTGTTAGCGAACTGTTATTTCGATGCTGCTTATCTTGTGTTGACATACTATGATTTGTTTATATTCTTTAACCTTTAGACGCCTAATGTCAACTATAGTGGTCGTACCGCACCGCTAACCTCTAAAGTTACATTTTATATATTTATTCAACAAATATAGGTACTGAATATTTTGAACATGGTATATACTCTCCTTTTTTTTCTCTTCAAAATGCAGTTTGTTTCATAATTCTAACGTATTTGGTTGCTGTATTATTCACATTTTATATACAGGGTGTGCTAAAATTAAAAAAAAAATAATTCCGGCGCCAAAAGGTTAACTTGCTGAAAAAAAAGGTACGTTCCTTCCATATGCCCTGGCGTTCTGTGCCGGTGTTTATTTCCGTGCAACCTTCTACCTTTCTTAAAATGTTCTCCGAAGCATTCTGAGTTGTTTTATTTTATGTTTTAATTCCAAATTTCACTTCCATTTTAAATTATATTTAATTAATAGAGCTTCTAGTTTCTCTTTGCCCCCTTGCTTTCACTTCTTGTTGTCCCACGTTTCTCTTTGATGATGGTGTATTTATGACCTAATTTCTTTTTCTTAAACAAAATGTTAGGCTGATAATGTCACCAGACTTTGGAGTCTGTGTCTGTATGTCGTTCTGCTATTGTTTTCAATCATTTTATTTTTTCACCAAGATCTGTTTGAGTATTACTCTTTTAGAGGAAATTCCAACGTGGGGCTTAACATTGTCTTATAATCGGAAAAATGAGTGGTCGAAGAAGAAATTTGTGAGTTTGGGCAATACCACCGCTCCGTAACCTACGGTCCCGATAGTTGAGTGGTAAAAATTTTTCGTAAATATGCAACTTTGTAAAGGAAATTATTTTGTTGAACGTAAAAGGAAGAAAATGGCGGCGTGAAGTTTAGAACCATATTTTAACATTTTATTTAGCGGTTAGAACTTTATAAGATCTGGACCGTTATTATACACACTCAGCGAGTATTTTTTGACAGTTGCTGTCTCGCTGTTAGATAAATATAATGTAAGGGGAAATAATTCTTCACATGCAATAGTATTAGTTTCTAGGAGTCTGAAAGGAAAAGAAATATATGTTGAAATCATTTGAGACACATCAGGATTTACCACGCGTTATAAAGATAAGAAGAGCGTATAAAGTGAGAAGACATTGAAACATGAGATTAGCTTACTTATTGTAAACTTACAGTATGTGTTCAGTCATCACAACAAACATTAGAAAATTAATGTGTTACCGCAACATATTTCGACTCCAGAGAGTCATCATCAGGCTGAATATTTAAGAACCATTAAATACATATCCTTTATAGTGCTGTACATGTAACTATTGCATTAGTGATCCCCAATCCAATAGTTTACAATAAATAAGTTTAATTCTTTATAACACAACGGGTTGATTTCCTTTAGATGAGATTAGCGTTTACGAGAGTATCTTTCAGATAATTAATACAGTGTCCACTGCACTGCAGTTGTGCCTTGTACGGCCTAAAATCAAGCATGTAATGAAGGCGGGGAACAGTTAGGCCTACAATGAGCAGCAGTATAAATGATTTAAAACCAAATTTTATAGTTTTGCTACTAAAGGGATTGCTGTTACCTGCGAGTAGTACTATTTATAGAGGCTTTCTATAGCATTTATCCACCACTTTAGCAAGCATCTTTATTTTAATGAAAATAGACGCTGCAAGCGGGCCTTTATTGAAACTTAATTAAAATCTATATTTTAAGATAAGAAATTCACGCGTTACTGTGTAGAGTAGTAGTTGAGGTAGTGGTGATGATGATGTTTATGGTCAGGTAGAAATATACGAATATTTTATGAACCCTGCTCATTCCAGCTCCCTTGCATATTGAGGCAGCATTTGTCTCTGAACCTTTAATAAACTTCTACTAGACGCGTGGCGCCATATTAGTTATAATTCAGTAATCTCTATACCAGGCAACAGATATGGTTAGCTAAGTCGCCTGGTTGATACTAGTTTAAGTGTATTTTTGCATTTAATCTCGTAGGTTATTGTTATTGCAGTATTCGATGTATGTGTTTACAATTATATTTAATTAGTTCTTTCTCAAAATCTTGCACTCAACTGTCTGGCGTTTTCTAATCTTTAGCCATCTTAAGTGTAGTAACATATTTTTACTGCGGTGTTGACATTTGTTCATATTCTTCCGTATTCAAAAATCTCTTATCATTTGAAATTTTCTTCCCTCTTAATCAAATTTCCGTGTATCTAGAATTTTAATATGAACTCGTTACAGGCTGCAGCAGTTTCTTGTAATATAGTACATTTTCTTCAATATTTGCTTCCAGAAGACACATCGACCTTTTGGGTACGTAAGTTAAGTTTGGAAGAATGGTTATTTGTACTCATTTGCAAGCATCTTTACATCTCTTGCAAATTAGCCCTGTAAAATGTTTACAACTTGCTAGGCTGTGGATGACGTTTTTATGTCGATGTATGCGACATAAAGTTATACAAAAGCTAAGCTTTTACGCGCTGTGGTTTTGTATATGGAAAGCCTCGTTATTCATTTGAAATGTTTTGATGTTCAGAATGTAATTTTGTTTTGAAATTAAAAACAAGATTTTTCTCATATTTTCCTTTCGACACGTCTCTCGTATTTTGTGGCATATCTTTATATACCCTTTACTGCCACCGTTTCGTTTTGCTCAATTTTCTAATTGTTACAGTACGCATACTTCATTCCCGCGCATACCCCTACAGCATCATTTGCTGCCTACACATTTCATAAATACTTTACGGAGTTTGAAGTTGTTCAAGGAAATGGTTGGTTTTCCGTTGTAAGGCATGTTTGATGATGAAGTCCGCTGGAGGGGTTTTCATAGTGCGGATGGTGGGAGAGGAAGTATGGGTGAGGTTTTAAAGGCTGAGTTAAAACACAGATGAGCAAGCGCTAAGTGCTTCAGTAAATACACCACTTGAAAATATCTCAAGTATTTTCTGCCCATGCCTCCCCCTCCCCAGCACCCCCGTGTATAGTGCTAGAAGGAGGTTTCGATGTGCGTTCGTGTTGCAAGTTTTTTCTTCGTATTTCTTCTTTTTTTAGCATGCCTTTATTCTCTGACAATCCCTCCCTCCAACTTTTCCTTCCCCCATCAGCCCTTCTACTCTTTCTGAGCACTTTCGTTTTTTTGCCATGTAATGTGTAACCAACCTTCTCCATCCCCTTCATCTTTAGCACCTTTTAGACTGCATTCCGGTGTTCCTTTAGTTCTTTATCTCTTTCAGACGTTGTATTTTTTCTCAGTTCACAGTGGCATCAGCTTCACGTGCGGAGAGACAGAGTGGTCCATCGATGTGGGGAATTGATTTAAATGTTATTATTTGACGGCTTGAACTTAAAGCCGCCATCTTCTTACGCGAGAACCTGAAATGGCGGGAGCGAAATACCTCCCTCCCACCAAAAAAAAACGTTTTGCGTAAATGTAATTATAATTATTCTTTAAAAACTGTACAGAATGTACTTATTTCATGGAGCACAGTCGTAGGAGTTTGTAACAATATAAAATATATTGTAATAAAATAAGATTAGAATGGGCTGGCCACTGGTGAGAATATCTGATGATATGAACATAAAGGAAGCATTTATGGAGAATTCAGAGGGAAGAAGAAAAGCAGAAAGACCAACACTAAGGTGGTTAGATTTTACTGAGAGTGATCTGGAGTCGATGGATATCATGAGATGGAAATCGGAAGACATCTGCATTGCCTGTCATTCTGAAGTAGGCACTGGTTAAACTGTAAGGACCTTATGCCAGTAAAGAAGAAGAAGACAATATAAATTGTACTTGTCTATTGTTCTTGTTTTTTCAATACTTCCTTAGTCGTATCCAAATATCTCTTACCTCAACCTCGATTACCTGGTTTAAATCTCGCGTATCTTATAAATTTCAAGAGAGGGCGAGCTTGTCTTTTTCTGTTTCGAGTCGTGTTGTTTGCCTTTGATAATATGACATTGACATGTGACATTAGTATACCTAGAGTTTTCTTAGAGCTGCAGCTCTGAATATGCGGGTGAACTAACGAAAGTAGCCAAATTTTAAGAGCCAATGATATGAAATACCGTCAGCTTTCCGCCATATCGTCCATTTATAGTCTATTAACGGTCTGTAGCTGAACTGAGATTCTTTTTAAGAAACTAAAATTGATATCCGCTTGAACATAAGCACCTGTTTTGGTACCTGTATTTTGTATGATAGTGTTTCTTTTACTAAAGGATCCACTAAGCAGTATTAACACAAACAATCGATTGTCCAGAAAGCAAGAAATTGAATTTTACGTTGTCACCCTAGATTGTGTACACTCTGCTTCATTTTCCTCACATGGGTAAGACGTTATCTTGGATTTTAATTTTATCGTTTTTTATTCGCCTACACGGAACATATCAATAATATAAAAGAAAGGACACTTTGTTCCATGCCCATGCAGTGAAAATGATTGATATGGAACTGAAGGACAAGCTTAAAGCGTATTAATCCTCGGTGCTGGATAGAGTTGAATGCTGGTTGAATGCAGCAGCCATAACGTCGTGGAGGTATCTTTTGTGTACACAGCTGAGAAAAGGCGAAGAGTAATGCCCACTGGGTGTGGTAGTGCGAAACTTGCTTGTCTAACTGCAGCGTGGGAATATCAAAGACGGCAGGTAGACCTAACAGGAAAGAAGGACGCAGCCAAAACTTGCCTGATACACGTCTGCTTGTCTGGCCTGCCTGTGATAATCTTCATAGTCTTTATGATCCAGTAAATATTGTTTGGGTTACCGAATAAAGATAGGTAAGTTGGTAACACGCGCTGGGAGGTGATGTGCGCACGAAGTATTAGTTAAGACGCGTAAGCTGGAAGGTAGTATTAGATGCACGTTGTGGATTTGATAAATCTGGGTCGGGATGGGAGACAGTGGTGGGTCATTTGAACACTAATTCACAGGCACATTCCGTACAACTTTTAGAGATTCTTGACCGACTGAGGGACAGTGGTGTACTTAAGGAGGAGTTTCTGACCTTGAATTAATTATTTTTACATTTTCTTTCTTTTTCTCGTCCTTCTGGCTTTACTATTCACGCGGTCGTAGTCCTGTGTCTAGCCTCACATCACTTCCCAAGTTTGTTCTGACGAATTTCCCCTTTCCTTATGTCCTCCGTTCCTTCTGTATGTCCACGCCGGTACGTCTATATCACGTTTTCACTTCTATTCTGTCCACAGGGCATTCTTTATTTCCAACGGTCATTTAGTTGACCGCTTTGTTGCAATTAGTCAATGGTAAAACTCAGGAAAATCAAGTTCTTCTGTATGTGCTGCATAGTTCAGCACCAAGCGATTAGTATACTTCAGACTTTGTACATTGTAAGATTCTTTTTTCCGTATTATAATCGTTCACAAATTTTCCTGTATGTGCCTTCGTGCTGCTTGGGCCTTCAAACTGGATCACATGCAATGTTTTCCACATATGACAGTGTGGAATACAATAAGGTCCATTCAGCATCGTGGTTATGATGCTAGCATTACTGCTGTGCATTTTTGAGATTTTAGCTTGAATCCCGGCAGGTCGATGAGATAACCTGAGTGCAAAGTTTTTCTTTTCTCTGTCACCCAGGGAACATTTAAACGGTACTGCGTGACGGCAGTACATCTCCAAATGTTTCCTAATTAATCATTCAGATCTATTGCATAATTAAGCGCTACGTAAATTACGAGATGATAATGATTTATTTAACTTTGAGAGATCAACATTAAGGTTCCACAGAAACCTTGACATGTTTATTATAATCAGTGTGACTAAACAAATATAAACGGATGAAACTGTAGTGTAATATTTACATGCATTTGAAATAATTTATGAACAATACAAAATACTATATATAGACGGCCATTAAATACACGAGGCGGAGAGAACTGTTGTCACCATTAGTGTGGATTATCGCCACAGTTCTGCATCGGAGTGGTTATAATGGCACATAATGTATTACATAATCGCACGTGTTACACGTAATGTGTCTATAATTACGTGCCTCTGGGCGTTTTGCTGAATAATCAGCTCTATTTTCATCAAAGAGCTGTTCTGTACCTAGCTTGTAAAATTACACAGTGAGGATCTTGCCACTTCTGATTTCGTCTATTATTCTTCAAGAAAATTTCACTCTTCTTCTTCAAGGTGAGACGATGGAATTTGGGCTAGGAAAGTTGAACGTGGTTTAGTAGACTTACGTAATTACATGAAGTGTACAAATTGAACGAACTTACTTGAAGTTTGTCCAGCTGCCCCCTTCTTTGTCCGTTCGCTCCACAACTACTAATAGTACGCTTGAATTTAATTTTTTTGCTTACGCTACGTGTTGAATATAGGTTTGAAATTTTAGTGTAACGTCTGCAGTATGACTCCTGTTTCATATCTCTTAATCAGCTTAAAAAATATGTTATTACTTTCTCGAAAACTTGCCTTTGTAGAGAAGGGTTGTAATGCATAAAATATAGGTATCATTGAGATGTGTATCTTTTCTAACTACCACTGTTTATTCTGACGTCTCACTAGTCTTAGTGACCTTAGTTACCAGATCACACTATATGGATGTAAAAGATTAGTTATCTGACTTGTTTTTAGCCTACCCCGAAACAAAGAGAATCGCTCACGCCTGTGCCTGGGTGGATATAGCTACTTTTTCGTTAGGTTAAGCTGGTATAGTCTCTGTTTTAAGTTTAACCCTTTAAACGACGAGTTAAATCCCATCTGCCTTCTGCTGGTATTATTAGGAGCTCACCGTATTTTCCACGTTAGCAGGGTAAGGGTTCAAATATGTATTTGAAGAAATGTTATATACGAAGTCTGTAAATATAAAGCAGGGGTCAATACCTTTGTTTATGTGAGTAGGTGTCACAACCATATCAAGGTTGTGTTATTTATTGTAAGCCATTAAGCGACCGAAACTTTAATACATAATTTATATCCTGTTAGAAAGGGAGACCCTCTGTTGCGTGAAATTATTCTGAAGTTCTGGGACACTCTGAAGCCTGTACGAGTGTTTTGCTGGAGTTTGGAATAATTTTTCGCGTTACGCATCATGAGATTACAAAATGAGAAACATGTGGACATTTTTGTATAGCCTAATGTTTGGTGTTAATGCTTCAGCTAAGCACAGCTTTAAATAAACGACGAGCAGCAGATCGTAACGCAGTAACAATTTAAGTAAACTTTTGCACAAGCTAAAATTTGCTCAGCTTGTCAATAAATTTCCGGCTATCTATGTGGCCCTAATTGCATTAAAGTATTTACACGTTCCGAAACAGGCGAATCCATTACGACCCCCAATAAACTGTATCTTTAACATCATTCTCATATCTGCACCTTCGCCTTCTACTGTTCTCATCCTTACAGTTTTCTCCGAACACATTCATCAACCCCACGCGTGCTACATGCGCTTCTGATCTGACCGTTCTTCATGTGATCACGTTAAATACAATTGGCTAGCCGGTTATCGGTGGCCGTGCGTTCAACCACAGGAACGCAGCCGCTTGATTACAGGGATGGTGGGTTCGAATCCCGCTGAACGCAGGTTTGTTCTTCCTTTTGTTTGTCACGTGTTGTGAAGATAGCGGCTTCTTCAGCTACCTGATAAGTCCTTCAGAGGAGTCATGCCACATGTTCGTGTCTAATTGTGTGTGTGGAATATCAATAGAAGTCAGGAGAAATTGCACTTTTTTATTGTTTTGTGGACCGTGCATCGTGATATATTTGCGCAATAAGAACCAAGATGCACTATTTTACTCTCAATTTATTTCAGTAATTAACCTCTACATGTTTCGAGCAGGTTTACTGCTTATCATCAGGGGGTACGTTTCTGTATATACAGCAATTGGTATGTGTTTATGTTGGCTGGCTGCTAGCGGCTAGACACATACCAATCGAAATACATATACAGAAAAGTACCTCCTGATGATGAGAAGTGAACCTGCTCGTGACATGTAGAGGTTAATTACTGAAATAAATTGAGAGTAAAGTAGTGCAACTTGTTGGTTCTAATTGCGCCGAGAAATTGTAATCTTATGGTTAGCTTTCCGTCTGTCTATCTGCTGTCCTGTCATCCTGCTCTCCTCTGACATTCCCTTGCTTGTAGTTTGTAGCACAAATCATATTCCCCACATTTAAAATTTGCCTTCTAAATTTCTTTAACTGTTATGTTAAAAATTTTCAGATTCCTTAAAAGATTCTTGTATTTCTTCGATGATCGAATGCAGATGTACATTACTGGACTTGACACCACTCCTTGATATTCAGCGAGGACTGTGGTTCAGGTAATTGACTTTGACAGCTTTCCATAGCCCGTCCTGGAATGCGACAGTATGCCTTTTCAAGCAAATTGGAAGTAAAGACACAGAGTAATAATTCTGGCACATTCCATGTCCTTTGTTTAATTTTGCCGATTTGGAAATATACATTAAACATCCCCTTTGTTTAATTATTCCTGAAACCGCACGACGGCAGTACAACTGTAATATCAGGGGTTTGAGTAATTCCTTACATAAATTTTTATATCAACGTAGTTTTCACCCGATATGTATTTAACAAGCTTTGTATGAGATTCTTGCGGGAGAAGAAAGTATTTAGGTCTTCGCGTAAAAATTGTCGCCAATTTGCGTAGCCTAGCCGAAGATTGAGAATCTGAGGATGGAGTTTCTTGTCGTGATGTGTGAATGGAAAAACAGGCTGAATGTTGACCACAAAGATATTGTCAGATAATACTTCTGTTGTCCAAAGAGTGCTACAAATTTTGGCTTTTTATACAGCCATCATCAGACACAGTCATGAGAATGTAAGTGATAACAATACTGTCTATACAAAGCAGTGCTAAATAAATAGGGTACTGAGATTTGAATGTCACACTTATTGTCATGTGTAACGGAATATTTGAATTTGTAACTCAGTTTGGGCCAATATAGAAGTCAAAATTATGTAAATATCTTTGAGGCTGAGATCTCAGTCTCCTTTTTAAATAGCGTTTTGTGCTAAAGTGTACTCGTTTTCTCTCAAATTTTTATACACGTGCTCGATGACGACTTTATAAGAAGTTCACGTATCTGGCACGTTTTGAGCAATACAAATATTGCCTGAAAATTTGTTGACTATTGACAATCCAACTCTCTACTTGAAAACTGAGGATGTTTGAAAAATCTTAGTGAGTAATTACGGTATTATTTTTACGACAATGTTTTAAGCGGGTTCGAACTTATTAACCCTTTAAACGCCGAGTTAAATCCCATCTGCCATTTGCTGGCATTATTAGGAGCTCACCTTATTCTCCACGTTAGCAGGTTAAGGGTTAATTGTCTAAATCACGTGGAAACACAGAACGTACTGATAGTTATACCGCAGATTTGTGAACGCACCCGACAAATTTTCCGAATAATTGCATCTGTTTAATCATTTACAAATGATACAAATGAAATACATTTTTAAGTAAACGAGTCACATTACTTTGATGTTTATTGGACCGTGCATCATTGTGATAACTGAAGAATAAAAAACCAACTAGATGACACTTATTATTTTATTGTACTTCTTATAGGCTCAACATGTTTCGGGCGTTACTATGCCCATCATCAGGAACTCGCGACTATAATGTTGATTACCAAGTTGGTCGTTTCGTTCTCGGTTTGCTGTATATTGGAGGTTAGGTGCGGTTAGGCTGGAGTAGTGTCCAGGCTGCAGGCTGTAGGCTGCAGCCCGGACACTACTCCAGCCTAACCACACCTAACATCCAACCCACAGCAAACCAAGAACGAAACGACCAATGTCGTAATCAACATTATAGTCGCGAGCTCCTGGTGATGGGCATAGTAATACTCGAAACATGTTGAGCCTATAAGAAGTACAATAATATAAAAAGTGGCATCTAGTTGGATTTTATTCTTAAGGAGTCACATGACTTTCTCATTTGCGCTCATATGTTGATCTTTCATCCCACGGTTTGGCTGCATATTTCCCTTATATCTCCGTGTTGCGTTGTGTATTTTATTCACAGTTTCTGCTCACTTTCCTTTTTATTTAATTAATTATTGGACGAATAATCTTTACGCATAATTAGGCACTGAGCCCCTCCATCGTGAACGTATTACTACACCCAAGTGACTGACAGTAACAGTTGTTGAGGTTGCCGAAGGGATATACTCGTACGTGTATGTGGTAGAACTAACAGCGTTGGTGGGGTTGTTTGAAGGGGAGTTACAGGCGTCCAACGAACAGCCTCGTTGATTAGTGCGATTAATAAAGTAACCTACGATTGTGTCTCCCAAGTTAATTGGGACTCTTGTCACCACTCGCGTTACGCCGTAATGGAAGCGTTGAATGTACTGAGTAAGCAAGGGGTGGTTAACAAACTTATGAGTTATGTTAATTTCATGCTTTACGAAACTTTCGCAAAGGCCTAGAAAGGGAGAGTTTTTCTTTTAGAGTGACACGAATGAATGGAAGAGGAATTGGTACTGGAAATATGAGCAGTATAGGTATTTGCATTTCCGTTTTATGGGTGATTTAAGTACTTTATCGACACGTCAGATTTTGTAGAATTTTGTATTATTTGAACAGAGAGTGCTAAATCGGATAATGTGGAAGGAAGTGGCCATGACAATTTCGAGTGCTTTCCCGGCATATATGTGGAGCTTATCTGTAGACTTTGCAGGCAGATAAAGGAAATGTCCAACTTGTCCTTTTTTATATTCTAGGTTGAAGAAATCCAACGAGATACAACATTATGCAGATATTTATTTACTGCTAAATTACTCTACATGTTTCGAGCGTCAATGGCGCCCATCATCAGTAGTACATAAAAGTGGAGTTGCAACCTCTGGTACAGAAAATACTATCTGGGGAGCAAGCTTCATCTTGCTCCCCAGACAGTATGATCTGTACCAGAGGCTGCAACTACAGTTTTATGTACTCCTGATGATGGGCGCGATGGACGCTCGAAACATGTAGAGTAATTTAGCAGTAAATAAATATCCGCATTCTGTTGCATCTCGTTGGATTTCTTCAACCTAGAATTACGATGCACGGAACTACGAATATAAAATTTGTCATTTGTTGTTTTATTGAATATTTTTGAACATCAACCGACACAGACATGCAGTTACAAACGCCAAGCAACACACTGCTCTGGCAAATGAAGTGCCGCTAATAACGGCAGTCCATAGCTCGGGCCTTTGGTTCGCGGGCTCTTACAAGGTCCATTTCATTCGTGTTCAAGTCACCGTATAAGATCGCCAGACTAACTGTATGTTCTTCATTTAAACTTTTAAAACATTTACCCAATTTCCATAAAAGTTCCTGTAAATTTTATACCATTCACACCAACCCCAGCCTCTTTTTTAACACTCTCCAGTCACCAATAAGGATACGACGGCCGCACGAACGTCTGAGGTGGGGTCGTCAATAATGGTGCGTACTAATAACAAAATGGTTCTTAAGGAGGTGGGATGGGGAGGGCTTTAAGTAGTAGCATTTGTCTGAGAATTTAGACAAGTAATGGGTTCTGGTAATGAAACTTTAAGTTACATGAAACGCAGACTGGGTGAGAAGTAACTCCTCAGTTAGGGCTCAGATCCATGGAGTTCGTTGTTTGGTCGGTTAGGTATTTAGTTACTTGGTTACTTAGTTAATTAGGAAGCTGTGTAAATGTTCCTATTATTATTGGCGAATACTTAATATTTCAACAAATTAGCAGTACATTTATGAAAACTTTAAAGGGTGCCTTTAATTCTGGAAATGCCTGGACGAAAAACAAGTAGGGCATCAGTACATTTCTCTTTTGGAAACAGAAATGAACTTTAAGCCTCCATTAAAGTCTCGGGATTAGGCTCAGTTGAATGCCTCTCAACATCAGAACGAGGATTCTGTGCCGTGGAGTTCCTGAGTTACTTCATTGCTTGATATCTTGTAACTATTCGGTCTAATTGTGCGGCGGAGTAAATAGTTATATCGCACAGGAGCGGTGTGGGCTTAGAAGGAACAATTACGACTGCCAAATAAATATGTAGCCGCCATGTACATTCACCTTCATCTGAGACAAGTACTGTGTCGGAATGAGCCGAAATTCCATTTCCATTGCCTGACAAAAAGTATCCGGTTTATCCGCCGTCCGAACTGCATGGAGCCAACGGATTGCATTCTCGGTGCATGATTAAGATTGTCCAGTTTGCTTATAGTCCTAGCGCTATGGAGCCAAAGAATTTTCCGCAGCGAGAAAAATCCTACACATAAAATAATCGAGAATGTATTTTGTTTTACATTTCTTCAGCCATAAAAACATTCAACACTGCAGATTATCATAGTATGGTGGTAGGTTGCTAGTGAATTGCATAGGATAGTGAAGAAGGAGTGAGTGGTCTGACTGGAGGTCCAATCCCGGTATTTGTGTAGAGAGACTGATGGTAGGCGTGGATATTCACCGACAATACCCGTTCTTCGAGCCCGAGTTGGGCTTGAACTCGATAACTCCCTTACACGAAGTTGGGAGCACCATCCACCGAGCAAGACGTTCGACGATGAGAACGCTGCCCGACCGTTAATAGCGTACATTTCTGTAATGTGAAAGTGTCCTGAAACATGTTTTCCAAATGAGTGTTATAGCTTTGAGTGGTTTTCTACTATGCAAATATTCTTTCATGAAAGTATAACGAAGTAATTTTACGCACAGGACCTACTTTTAATATCTGACTCTAGTGTAGGATGAAGAATTTCCCTGGCTTTCCAGAACACGAGGCTGATTTGCATCTTAACAGAAACCTGTTTTTTTTTAATTCAATGCTATACATTTTCCGTGCAACTGTATTACATATGTAAAATTTAACACCGAATTTGTGCCTAAAGCTTTCATTTGTTAATTAATGCTCCGACATGTTCCGGCCTTGACTGTGGGTCATCTTCAGGGAGCTAAGAAACTTAAAAGCTCACTGAAGGTGGCCAACAGTTAAGGCCGAAACATGTCGGAGCATTAAATAACAAATAAAAGTCTTTGTCCAAGTCCGTGTTAAATTTTACATCTGTCCTCGAATGTTATATTTAACCTATTCAAAATAGTACAACTCGGCACTTACTTACTTACTTACTTACTTACTTACTTACTCCATGGTGCAGAGTCCTTCTTGAGAAGCTAGCTGGTTTGCAGCTAGTCAAGAAATTCTCCGCATTTCACGGAACCCGAAGGTTCATTACCGCACTCACAAGTGTCTGCCATCTATCTCTATCCTGGGCCCGCCCAATCCAGTCCACATACCCACATCCCACTTCCTGGAAATCCATTCTAATATTATGCACCCATCTACGCCTAGGCCTTCCCAGTGGTCTCTTTCCCTCCGGCTTCCCCACCAGGACCCTATACGCCCCCCTCTCCTCACCCATACGCGCCACATGCCCAGCCCATCTCATTCTTCTCGATTTGATCACCCGCACAATATTTGGTGAGGAGTACAAATCATTTAGCTCCTCGTTATGCAATCTCCTCCATTCCCCCGTTACTTCGTCCCTCCTAGGTCCAAATCGTATTCTCCTCAACACCATGTTCTCAAACACACAACTCGGCACTATTTCTCTAAAATGCATTTCGATTTTACGTTTCTACATACATGTTGTACGCCTTTCATTGGAACCTTAGCTTGAGGTTTTCCAGTCATAATTCATTACACTCTTCCAGTATCCTCACGACACTTGGTAAGCACATTTTGTGTTTCTGTATTTAATATCAGTAACATTTTAACGTGATAAACATGTACAGTTGCAGAAATTCGTCAGTTAATTCTATAAAGCTGAACACTTCGGCCCGGTTTGTTATTATATCCCACTCCCACAAATCATCACACAAATTCAGACCGTACAGTGAGCGGTCATTTGTATCTCCTACGTCATAATTTTGTACGATCGACTTATTTATGTTGTTAATGACGGAAATTTGAAAGCTGAAGATCGTGTTTGATGACGTAATTAACATACCGCAATGCACACACCCTGGCCTAAAAGGTTTGAAAGGGGGAACTTCAGAGATATAATAGATTACGTTTGTAATTATTTTCTTTTTCAGTGTTACTGGAGTAGTTAATTCATGGAGGCTGATTCTCGACGGGCAGAAGTGACCCGTTCCACCCACGCTCGCGCTGGGGCGAAGCCATCCTCCTAGCAAGTGTGTCCCAAGGGCTCTTTTCCCCGAGGGTAACGAAGCAGTGACGTGAAAGTAACTGCTCGCCTTAGGCTAGTGTTAAGATAAAGAATGCGTGGGACTGTATCTCACATCCCCCCTCCCCCCATGAATTCAAGGCGTGGTACTTTAATTAAGCATGGCTATAATTTGACACTCATAGGACCGTGCATCGTGATATATTATAATAAAAGCCAACGAGATGCGCTATTTATCAAATTTATTTTGGTAATGAACTGTACATGTTTCGAACAGATCTACTGTCCATCAACAGGAGTCTCAACACTGAATGCACAGCAATAGGTATTTATCATGCTACCTACGTTGACTGTCTGCTAGTGAGGTCAGGATGACCTCACTAGCAGACAGTATATATATATACATACATACATACACACGTACATACATACATACATACTCGTGTATACATACGTACATACACACATACATGATAATGCTAAACAAATGAAAAGAACGGGCAAAATAAACGAGCGACTCAAATGTTTACAAATAAACCTACAGCATTCTAGATTAGCTACAGACAATATTCTGAAAA
>Ga0123354_10004448_pt1 | contig 19873 bp, 17 predicted proteins | sample TergutLab28metaG_2_FD_97872 | JGI IMG/M metagenome (GOLD analysis project Ga0123354, IMG submission 97872) | Labiotermes labralis P4 segment gut microbial communities from Petit-Saut dam, French Guiana - Lab288 P4 | ecosystem: Host-associated > Arthropoda: Insects > Digestive system > Gut ...
GAAATGAGTACCAGGAGCATTTCCTGGGGGTAAAGGCGGCCGGTGCGTAAGGCTGACAACCTTACCACCATCCTGTGCCATTGTCATGTAATCTGGGAACCTTAACTTCCTGGAACCCTCTGGGCCACTCCAGGCCTGTAATGGGATTGCTTTACTTTTACCTTTACATTGATACAAAAGCACACAATTTCAGAGTCTGAGAAGATTTCAGAAATTCGGAGTTTTATCAGATTATTTCTGAATGTGGATAAAAGTAAGCATTTATGGCTAAAACTCTTTTTATTTTGCGTGGTCCCTCATATTACTGTGTAGCATCAGATAACGCAATTTAACCCTTACCATTATGGTTAGCCAACATGCAATTAATGCAGTAAGGTCTTTACAAAAAACTAGACAACTGACCAAGCTCAGCACAAGCAATGTTAACAATAATGTACAAACAGTCTTGCAGGCTTGCTGAGGTGGTATCCATACCCTGCAGTTCTCAAAATTCAGAAATTTACTTATCAGTTTATTGCCCCCAAACCTTACATTTATAGCTGCACTTGAAATGCTTTCTCTGCTTCTAGGGACAAGATAACAGAGCTATTCTGCCATACTGGATTACTGACCTTCCACCAAGTTATGCAGCAGCAACATCACAGCAACATGAAAATGCAACTGGAAGAATCAGTCCAAATATTCCTCCACCACCATATGCTATGACCGTGGAGATTCCCACCACTGGACAGATTAGCCCAGCAGCTCCCTCTGAAGACAATCATTCAACAGGGGCACAGCATCAGCATCTGAATGGGAAAATACACATACCTGACACCCTCACACTACACCAACCACATCCTTACAGGGTGTCCGTAAACTCATCACAAAACTGTGGTCCACCTGAACGTACCCACTCCCTAAGAATACCGAAAAACGAAGTCACATTGTCATCACATGACTGCAAGCGTGACACACTCTCTCTCGATAGATATCTAGCCAAACGTAGAATAAAGAAAACAACAGATGAGAGCAGCAGCGTGTGCTAACATGTGATTTATACAGCTATGTTCAAGGAAATAAGTGTCAGGAGATGAAGTGATGTGTGTTGGAAGAAAATAAACTTAATTTTTCATTACTTGACTGGTGTTAATGCAAGAGTAAGAAGTTTAAACACTGCAAAACAATCTTCAATTATCTGCTGAATATGTCACAGAAGATACATCATACTACCATTCAGCAGCGCACAGCTTCAAGGCATGTTGTGTCACAGTTGCTGGCCATGCATTTTCAGAAAGCCTCACATTTGAACCTCAGTTCAGACAATAAGTATCACAAATGACATCTATTATTTTCCATGGTAAGGCTGGATAATGCTGTGATGGTGCCCATAAATGGCCACAATTTCTTTCCAATCTATCCAAATTCATCATTCATATTTATGACACTAGACAGTGCATGCCACACACATTTAAACAGTTTGAGCTGCTTCACATTCGTCAGTTTTTGGCAATTGCATATTCTATATAGATGTATCCATTTTAATGGGAGTGGAAACTTCTAGTACAGTAACTGAATGAATATTGCAATTTATATTACTGGAGTGAATCAGGGAAAGACTGTAACAGGGGAAGGTTTCTGTTTTCCTGTATTTTATCAGCAGGGTGACAAATGGTGATGTGAGGTTGTTTTCCTTCTACTGGCATCACTTAAATCATAGAAAACATAATTGTGAAGAGGTGTGGTAAGTTCCTAACATTTACAAGGTAACTGCAAAAAAGAACACCTGGAAATTATTTGAGACATATTTTACTGTACAGTAGCAGTACCAACTATAATTTGGGCCAGGACTGCATAGCAGGTGTAGTTACTTGTTACAGGTTGGACGGTCTAGGGGGTGAACCCTTGTGGGGGCGAGATTTTTCATACCCTTTCAGACTGGCCCTGAGGCCCACCCAGCCTCCTGTACAATTGATACCGTGTCTCCTTCCCAAGTGTAATGTGGGTGGGATGTGGATTAACCCACACACTTCCATCTAGCGCAGAGTTTAAAGAAAGAGTACAGCTATACATCTACTCCCCCTCTGAGCCTTCACTGCCTGTTCTAGGTTGAACTTTACTTTCATACAAAGTACAATCCAAAACTCTCATTAAAAACTGATATATTTAACACCACACTTGTTCTAAAAACATATTTTCAGTAATCAAAATAGTATGCTGCTACATTAGTAACGTGATGTGACATCTATGCCCATGCAGAATATCAGGACTTCCAACAACAGTAAATAAAACAAGAAAAGCTTGAAACATTGGGACAACATTTTAACCAACAAAATCAAGGGAAAGTTATGCTGCTACTTGGTCACAATTCACACTTCACTGGCTGTTATGTTGCAGCTTGACCTGGAGAATTATGTAATAAAAGTGTATCCATCACCTCACCCTTTTCACTGATTACATCTCCTACATCATCACATCTACAGGCCTCTAAAACACTTTTTGTATAAAGCAATGCACTTTTGCACATAACCTCACCCATACAGCAAATTAGCAACAATAATTTTTCCCGCTGTTGCAGAAGACTTGGCAGAAACCTGCTGTGCAGTTCACTGCCATTTTGGATTTGAAGTTTGTAGCATAAACCATACAATCCAAAGAAGATACCAGAGAAGCATTGTCAGTACTGATGCTGTTATGGTTGCATCAGATGTTCGTGTAGATATGGCCTGCTAACCTTTCATGTGTTGCACGTAACTATGGCTAAATCTCATCTGCATGGGGGCAGCATAAAATTCAACACACAGAATAAACGTGAACATGCTCTGAATTTTTGAAAGAATATTAGGAATAATTTACAGTCCTATTAACAATAATGGTGTGCAGAGAACAAGATATAATAATGAGCTCTATAAGGCATTAGGCATAGTTAAAGTGATATAAATAGGAAGATTGAAGTGGCTGGGACTCCTGTTTAGAATGCAAGAACTAGATCCTTGCAGAAAGCTTACTCTAATTAAACCAGAAGGCACTCAGCATGTAGGAAAACCTAAGTGGAGGTGGCTTGAGTCAGGTGAGGAAGATCTAAAGAATATGGGTGTAAGGAATTGGAGACAAGTTGCAGGACTGAGAACAGTGGAGGACAATTTTGGTTCAGGCTAACGTCTACCGAGGACTGTAATGCCAGAAGTAGCAGAAGAAGAGGGAGCTTACATGTAACTGTATGTACATTTCTATAGTAAAACCAACTAGATGCACTAGTGTATCAAATTTATTTTATTTTGGAATGATACTCTACATGTTTAGGATGGAAAGACCATCTGAAACATGTAGTGTCATTCCAAAATGAAACAAATTTGGTACACTGGTGCATCTAGTTGGTTTTACTACAGAAACAATATTATGATGCACAGCCCTATGGACGTCAAAAGTGTACGTATAATTTTACCTGCGTGCTGCCCTGGACATCATGTGCAACAAAAATGTACTAGTAATAATAGTTAAGATTTATTAAAATGCAATTCACAACCGAGACTAGGGGGCAGCTACTTTCAGCATATTTTTATGAAATGAATTAGTATCGTAATGTGTGTCTTTCTAAATAAACAATTCATGAGGTTTCAAAGTTGCTTTGGTGTTCTGTTGCAGCTTTGACAGGGAAAGGGTTAACAGGTGGTTTCTCATTTTAAATGTTTCTGCAGGTAACATAACGCTGTATCACAAGCATCATCCATGACCTACAGGTTGATTAGGCCCAGCGCAGATCAACCTCAAAACACAGGTCTTGGACATCAGTCATGATCTGCATCACGTGGTTATGCAGCCACACCAGTGTGTTAATCAAAAATGACTCATGCAGGACCTTCTCTTGGGGATAGTGCTCCTGTTCATATTTTGCATGCACTGCCAATGTGCAGAAAGAAAAGAGCTGTGATGCTGACAAATCAGGAACAAATTAACCAGATACAAACATGTCGAGAGAAAACAAATGCTCTAAGTGGACCCTACTGTGAGTCTGACACTTCAAACAAGGCAAATGACAGTACTAACTGCACGACATGTAAAATGAAATTCTATGACACAAACAAAGCCCAAGTAGACTGGATTCAGTGCACCGCCTGCAAACTGTGGCTTCACAAAACTAACACCAGTACTACAGACAATGACTGTAATCAGCAACAATCCTATGATGAATCATTTATAAATTTCCAATTGTTAAAAACTGTTCAGTATTCAAAATTATTTTGTTTGTTCAGTAGCTTATACTTTGTTCAGTTATTACTTCACAAGCATCGTGTTGAAATAATTAAAGCAAATACATACTTATACTACTTTACCTGCTGTCACCTTACCCCAGTCAAATTGGCATCTTACCTAATGGGACAGATGGAGAGTCTCAAAATGTGAACTTTCTGTGCACACCATGAAGGCATATGGTGGAGTGGATGTAACGTTCCATTTGATCATCACCTCAGCACCAGATGGAGGTGAGTGGTCAGATACATGCTCCAGCTGCTTTATTCCCCAGGTAAATAGCCCCAAGAACACAGTGAATATAGTTTGGTAGGTCCCAGTCAGTTATGAAACAATGATGAAGAGTAAAATCTCTTACCTCTGCAGGGAACTGAACAACATTTCCTCATTGTCCAGCCAATAGCTTTGTCACTATACTGATTACACTATCTGTTATGTGCTCTAGAATACAGTTTCAGGACCCTGCTGCACTTTGTCTACAGTATTTACAAACAAAAACTTGATTATCTTCTCCTGATATATTCTGTAATAGAAACTGTATGTACATTAACTTATGTGGGGGAACCAATCTATCGAAAGTGAACTGTAAATTGCAGGCAGTGAAGATTGATAATTGGCAAAACAACAATTCCAAAACTGAATTATTTATTTTACATATCCTACCATACTGCTGAAAAATGTAACTGAATATAAATTATTTCACACGTATAGTAATATTATTATTCTCTTAAAATGGATAACAAAATAATGACTGAAAGTAATGACACTATCAAATACCAACATTATAGTTGGTAATAAGACAATAAATACAGGCATTCCTTATGTGATGGAAGGAAATTTTTTTAATGTTATGGTATCAGAATGCACCTGTACCCTGTCTGCAAAAACCTTCTTTGGAGGAGGAAAAAAAAGGATATTTCCAGATTTAACATTTAAATTCATGATAAGCCAAATACAGTACAAATACTCTTTCAAAACTGCAATATGCATTTTATGTTATACTGATAAATATTATAAGTGAGGTTACATATTACATTTTGAACACTTACATTCACAGCCATGTGTTATGAATGTTTTCACTGGTTGGCAAAAGCAATGCCGTTTTATGGGCCAAGGCAAGCACCACCTGTACAGCATTAACTAAATTTTTGTAATGGCGAGAATGTGTTTCTTGCAACGTAGGAAATGGATTTAATATACATTATTGAGATGAATTTCCTAATTAAAACAGTCAAGAAATTGCTTTCGTTTATCTGTCAACTGCAGTTCAAGAAGTAAAGGGGCTGAGAGGCGAATTTTTTATTGTCAAAACACAAAGCAAAAGTGCACAAATGGCTTGGAAGTCCAGTACAATTTTGCAGTACTTGCATGCTAATGACATGAACAAGCAATAATTATTCTTTCAAGTGGCAAATCTGCACTGCAAGGTCACAAGATTCTTTACTAGTCATATTACGGTAGGGCTCAGAACTACTAGAATACATTTACAATAAATTACAAACTAGTTGTATATTCTTTACTGTTTCCATATATATGTATAAATGTGTGTGTGTATGTGAATGTATATATATATATATATACATATGTACACTACGAATCAATGTACTTAAAACTAAAGACAATTAAATAAATAAAAGCATTCCATGTCTATGTGTTTATATCTCACCTATCTTACAGGGGTGCATTCTCACTAGTAAAGTATTTTACAGCAAAGTCACGTAGTAGGCTTATGGTATTGTGTCTGTGCATATGCTCGGCTACATGTGTTTGTGTGTGATAAACTAACAGTTCCTGAATAATACGACTGATCATCATGAAATGTGGTATGCACATTATTCCACCAAAGGTCACATCCCACTACACTTTTGATTTCACTACACACAATAATACTTGCACAGAGACTCTCTAAGACCTCTGAAGTAGAAGCAACACAATTTCTGTTTGGTGGTATGAAATTTTATTGTTAAGAACATTAAATGAACAGAAATCAAGACAACAAACATAATGGTTGTGAGTTATAGAGAAGATAAGATGGAAAGTGATTATCTTATAATGTTTGGAAGGCAATAGTTGTTTTGCAAGGCCTGGAGGGACTTTTCTAATACTGGAAATACAGGGGTAGGTTGGGGTAAAGAATATACAAAAATATTATTTGTATAACTAGACACAAAAGCCTGCAGACTGCAAAAACCCCAGTGCTGAGAAGATGCAGCCTTCTGCACAATTTGGCTTCCTAATACATATCTGATTTCATTTGTGTGATGTACATTTCTGAAAGGCAAGCAAATTTGATTAAACCTGTCATGATTATTGAAGAACATTTTGTATCTTAATTATTCTCAGATTTGACAGTGAGCCTTATGTTTGGAAGCTATTTGTTATAAAAAAAATGGGAGCAGGCAAAAATTTCTTCAGTGAAATCCCCCTACCCTGCCTTGGGATGGAGAAAGTAAAACTGAACCGCTAACCTGCAATACTGAAATCCATGTTGCATAAACATAATTTGGCAAAGAATGTTTTTGTAGGTTACTCAATGATGCTCTCAGAATCAGAAACCATAGTTTCAAATGCTAGGATGATTGGTGAACTGATGAAGTAGATGTGGCCTAATCATAAGACTAGTGCAACATTTACCTGGAGACATTGACGAAAACATTGCTGCTACATAGCTTGTTTGGTGAAATTCTCATGCAGAATATCAAGTTACCAACTGGAAGGCTGCATGAAATCAATTTTCAATTTTATTTTTGTATAATAAATGAGGAGCTTAATGATCTGTACTCCTCCCAATATTGTTTGGGTGATAAAATTGAGAAGAATGAGATGGGCGGGGCATGTAGCATGTATGAGGGAGAGGAGAGGGGTATAGAGGGTTTTGGTGGGGAAACCTTAGGGAAAGAGACCACTTGGGAGACCCAAGTATAGATGGGAAGATAATATTAAGATGGATCTTATAACTCATCCAAAATTTCTTCCTTGGCATGGTTTCTTTAGATTTCGCTCTTTTTACTCTGATAACGGCATGTAAGCAGTAAGAGGATAAGATGGCTAGTCCGTACAGTGGACAGCAAGGCTTATCTTAGGTAATATGATGTGGTAGGTATTAGAAGGCAGATATACAGCTGTTACTGTACATGAATTTATATCTATAAATTGAACAGTCTGAGAAATAATGTCACTTAAATGGTCAAATAATTATTAACCAGATATATTTGATAAACAGTACCAAAACACTATCAGTCAACAGTTTACTATAGGCACACAGATTAGGTAGTTATATTGTCTCGACTGGCACTACCAGTGGTTGGAGTGCAGGACCCCGAATGCTTTTGCCACTCCATTGTTTCCTGAATTTCCTTCCCATGGCTAGCATAATGGCTTGTTTTCTCCCTCTTTATGAACTTCATGACCCCACTGTTCCAAGTTCCCTTCGACATGGGGTGCCAACTGCTGTAAACCTCTCACTCCCACACACTACTTCCATCCTCACTCACAAGAACCATTCGGTTATAGTTTCTCCCCTGTGGAATATTTTAACAACTTATGATGCAGTTTATAAATTATTCCAGTACCGCCATTACATCATCACTTACATTCTATGTTAACATGCATAACACTTGTGAACTTATATGTTAAGCATACAGTGTTTACAGATAAGGTTAGGCAGTCTCAGCATGACATTACTGCAGGTCTGTTACTTCATCAGTTATCAGCTAGTAAGTAGCGGGATGTCTTTCGGACACCAGGGTGGGATGACATCTACATTTGCTCCCACAACCAAAGAAGGTCTAACTTTCCCCTTTTACTGCCTTATTTGCCTGTATGATAGGTTGAACCTGCCATAATCTGTAGTACAACACTAAAGAGCACATGACCAAATAAAAGTTAACAGGATACAGTTGCAAAAGATAAATGAACACTACATAACAAAAAGATTAACATAATACAAGCATACATATGGCTTTCTGGAAGAATCAACATGGTGAAGAACACAATTTAAAATGCAGCTAGAAGACAACATACTGTCGTATGGAAAAAAATAACACAAGGACACACGTGTGTGGATAATTTGTTTCTGTAATCATCCTACCATTCACATGAACAGTTGTTACCTTGAAGACAATTTCCTTGTATTTTGTTTTTCAAACGCCCACATTTTGTACCCCAGTGCACTAATCATTGGTGTTCCTGCACTACGCTGTTGCATTCACTGCCCCAAGTGAACTGTTTGTCACTTTCTTTCCATGCCAGCATGTTATATTATGTTACACTGTAACATTATAACATGTAATATTAAGACATCTTAATTTCTTTGCCACACACATTAGTAAGCCAAATTACTACTCCACTGAATTTCTTTGTACCCATCTATGGGATAGTTTTCTAATTAGCAGACTGGTTAATTTCACTGTACAACACAACACTAATCCTATTATATATATATTTTTTACCACATTTTAACTACATCACAAAATTTAATTGTTGTGCACATCTGAAAAGTGAGTAAACAAAGCAGTTGTAAGGAATTAACCTTAAACAGAGACACAAAACCATAATATTCATAATTTTATTTCTCAACATATGATGACCACATACTTCATTTCTGTCTGTCCATTTCTCATAGTTGCTTAATCCTCTCCTGTTCTACTGCTTCCAACTTCATTATTCTAAGTTTGATGGCTTTTGGAATCATTCTGTGTTCTGTATGGCTTCAATTGTCTTTTGTTGAATTTGCCCCTCAATTTGCCTTTGTTGTCCACTATTTCATATGTTCAATGAGGCAATATTTTATTGAATATATATGGTCCTTGGTACACATTCATAAATTTATCAATCACACCTTGTGTAGCATCTGACTGATTTTGACCCTTCATTAAAACTCTGTCCTCCAACTTCAGATTCCAGCTAGTATTTCCTTTCTTTCTTCTTCTTTCTCTTTCCACAGCTTTCCTTTTTATCCTTGAAAATGTCCTTTCAAATTTGATGTCTAAATCTTCACTATCTAAAGTGTCTTGCTTGACTTCTGGCAACATTTTGTCAAAGATACTAGGGTTTCTCTCTCCAAACATTAATTCTGATGGAGAATAGCCCGTCAAACTGGCGAATGTCTAGTTTAGCCATTCCTTAAAGTGAGGAAGCTGTTATGCCCATTTCTTTTGTGATTGTCATGACAGTAAATTCTGAAGAATTTAGACAGCTCTCTCATAACTCTTTCACTGGGGTTGCTCTCTGGATGCTTAATGGGTGAAATCTGGTGGTGACATAATTTTCTTTCAGTTTCTTCAGCCATACAGGTGACCTAAACTGACTGCCTTTATCTGAAAGTACAAGTTTTGGCTTAATAACAGGGAAGAAATAGTGATTTAGCAACTTGTTGAGGCAAGCCTTTGTCGTGGCTGACTTCACATATTTAGAGAATCTATCATAACATATAAAGATGTATCTGACGTTTCCCCACAATGTTGGTAAACTTCCAAACAGATTGAAAGCACACATTTCTCCTGGACGTTTCGGGAGATGTCTTTCTGCCACATCATATGCTCTATTCATGTGTTTGGCTTGCTGGCAGAGGTCACAAGCTGTGATAAACTTCCTGAGTTTTCTACCAAGATTTCTGAAGTAAAATGTGTCTTTAATTTCAGCGTAACATTTGTCACTTCGTAAATGCCCCAAGGACGTGTGAACAAACTTCATGACCTTTTGCTCAAGGCATTCCAGCAACACAGCCTTCCAGTTTTGACCCTCCTTATCGCCTTCACAGTACAGGATGTCACTGTTTATTACATACTTCATTCCTGTGGTGGAATGAGTTGTTAGTCTTCCCTTATGGCTTGTAACTGAGGGTCCATGTTTCAAAGGATTGCTAGATTTTTCCACTCTCTTTTGACACCTTGTCAATGTTCAGATCTGTGGCATGCACCATTATCTGGTCGCTTTGTCTTAGGTTCGAGTATTAGGGGTGTTGTAATGGAGCGGGTTGCGACTCAAAAATATCTGCTAAAGTGTTATCAATGCCCTTAATATGCTGAATTTCAAGTTCCCATTGTTCAATTTCTAACATCCAACAAGCTACCCTATTGGAGGTTACCACATATTTATTAAAAAAAATTAGGGATTTATGGTCAGGGTTTAGAGTGGCTTTATGGCCGTAAATGTAAACTCTGAATTTCCAGACAGCGTAAACTATTACCATCAGTTCTAGTTTGCAGGTTGTATACCTCTGCATGGCTGGCGTGAGGATACGTGAAGTTGTAGAGATGATGTTGATTCAGCCATCTTTATCCTTTTGCATTAGGACTGCTCCTGTTGCGGTAGCACTTGCATCATTGTTGATGATGATGTAATCTTGAGTGTCACCTGGTTGCACCAAGTAGATGCTATAAGCAAATTTTTTCCTCAGTTCTTCCAAAGCTCTTTACATCGTGGACAACTAGCTCCATTTGCTCCCTGTGCGCCCAAGCATCAACAAGTGTGCCACGTATTGCAAGTAATTCACGATGAACTGGTGGTGGAAGTTGCACATGCCTAAGAACTTCCTAAGCTGTTTCTGGTTTCTCGGTAGAGGATACGCAAGAATGCCTTCAATTCTCTACGGGTCCATACGTAATGTGCGGTCACAGGTAATGTAACCCAGAAATTTTATCTCAGTCATTTGCTGGAATTTATGGTGGAGCCTGCAGAAGTAAGTTTATGGAGTACAGAATCCAGCATTGCTAAGTGATCATTGAACCCAAGACTGTGGAGGACAATGTCATCTACACACGTAATCACATTCTTCTCGTCTCCCAAAACTCTTTGCAAAGCCCTCATAAAAGCCAAAAGGGAGTTCTTGTACCTATATGGAACTCCAGTAAAATGGTGAACTTGGTTTTCAAAATTGAAAGCCGTCCACTTTCTCAAAGACTTAGCCAGTGATACCCGGAGAAAAGCTGAGCTGAGATCCAATATTGTGATATCTTTAGAACCATGAAAGCGTTGTAATAGCTATCTGATCGGTGCAACTTTAACTCTGTCTGGAGTCATCTGTCTTTTCACACCCCTTGCATCCATGCCCATCCTAAGCGGTTTATGTTCCTGATGCACCAGAGTAAGGTGATTTACATAATCTGAGTAAGATTCTTCCAATATACCATCATTTAACATATCTTGTATTTGTGCTCGAACTTCATCACGCAAAGCGAATGGGATGGTCCTTGAGATGGCTGATTTAGGTAACCTGCCTGCAATATTAAAATGGTACTCGAACTTGGTGCATTTCCCTGGGTGCTTGGTGAGATGTGGCTGGTATTTCATTAATACTGTGAGTAACTGATCACATTGTTTTTTATTCAAGTCATCACATTCACTTATTTTAGCCTTCAATTGGTTAGTGTGATAACTCTTGTCATCTGGTGTGTCATCCATGGCACTAATTGTGTGATTTGTGTCATTAGTAGTAGTTCAGTAGTAATTTATGGCTTTGTTAGGCATCATGTGTACAATTACGTCTATATTTTCACTATCACTTTCATAAATTAATTCGCCATGTCTGTGGCCTTCATTGTCTTTAGCAATGGAAGGAACTGGCACGCTTGACTTGTTCTGCATCCACTGACTGTAGTTGGTGGCAAAAACATCATCACAGACTTACAGGCTCCGCGAACTCGTATTATATTCATTACAATGTACAATAACATCAGTAAACTTAGCATGAATTTCACAACAGTGTGTACTTCCTTCGTTGTCAAGAACTATAGTAGCTTCACTGATGACCGCAGGGTGTTCCTCACCAGTTGTAAATTCTACAAGTGGCAAAACTGATGTAGCAAGTGGAAGGATCAACATACGGAACACGTCACTTTCCGTGTACCCAGATGCAGATTTGCCGTTAGTTGTGGCTGAGTCGTCATTAGTGACATCATATACGTGTCTCGTCATCTTGTCACTTACTTTAAGGAGGGCTCACCTCTATGGGAAATTTATTATTGCGGAAGTATTAATAAAGAAAACTATTCCGAGGATGGTTAGTTAGCAGTTGTGGCGAAAGGAGAAACACGTGATCAATAAAGACAGTTCGTAATTTAACAGGCAAAAACTCTGCCATTTTACCTGTGAGCTCTTGATGTAAAATGTGCTTACCATTGTTAGCTGTTGTGCTGGAAGCTCAAGATAGTTGTTCCCTCTTCAGTTTCTCGTATAAATTTTCGTTCATAAGGGTTAACTCACATCCTGCATCAAGAATGGCTGAAACTTCTTCCTCCCCAATTTTAATTGTAATTCTGGGACACTCCTGCAATTTCTCCTCAGCTGTGTAAAAGGTGTATCTAGCTACACTCTCAGTCCCAAATTAATTTCATCATAAACACGATTGGTATTGTGCTTAAAAAATACACCCACGGTAAATCTGATTAAGGCTTCACTTTCTATAGGGCTTAACGTATTGCCGTTCCTACTGTTTGGTTGGGCTGTTCTGTTTGTGACTACGAATGAGGATGCGTGGCGCCCAGCATACATGTCCTTTAGGCGTTTAAATTGCTACTCCCAACTTGGTAATTCCTCCTTTTAGGGGATCAGCTGCCGTCACAATGCTGGTTACCGCATGGTATGAAGTCCTGTGCTGCAGCATTTAGTTGTGAGTCAGTGCCAACGTTAGTCTCCCCTGACCACCGTAAAAGCTCCTTTGTCCCTTGCTTGTTTGTGGATTTCTTATTGATCTGCTGTGCCCCTAGGGTTCTTGTCCCTGCCATCGCGCCTGACATGGCATACCTGACCACTGTCACTAGGTCTGTGATTCCCCATGCTGTCAAAAGGCCGGTCTCGCAGTGTTCTGAAATTTTGGTCTTGGTGTTCGAAACCTCACCGTGCTGACCTGTGTTGCTCCCTCGAATTTTCCAGGGATTGTAATATAATGAGGAAAGCAAGTGCCTCTTGAGTTGATTTTAGGTTGGCACTTATCAGACAGTTTTGGATCCTCGGCCCATAATGGGTTATCATGCACCAAGTATGTCCAGTATGGCGGCAGTATGCTGGCCATTTTGGCATACCTAACATAATGTTCCGAGAGACTTTCCATTGACCTGCAGTTAAATTGATCTTGATACACCCGGTACTTAATTTCTGACTGTCGGCTACTGTCCCACAGTAACTCGGTGAAAGCCTTCTTAAAATCGTCATATGATTTAAGTTGTCCATAAGTCATCCGCATCCACTGCTTTGGAATACTAATGGAAGGCGAAGTTCTCCAGGGGTCTTTTTGAGTGTAAAGAATTCATCCAACTCTTTGAAAAATTGAACCGCTACTTGTTTCGAACTATCAGAAAATTTAGGTAATGATAGCTCACTGAACCGGCTGGTATTACAAAATGTTTCAGATGGTGCACTCACATTTTCAGTACATGAAGTAGCAATAGCGTTAGTATTGTTTACATTGTTGCATGCAGATATGTTGCAAACACACCATTCACACCACAGGAAATATGACTGCCTGATTCCAAAACAGCTGGGCTAACCTGGCTTGTAGATTGACTAATATCTATTAACCTGATTGTTGTACTAGCCTGTGGAAAGGTGCAAACAGCTGATGCAGTCTGATTGGCCTCATAACTATTCAATTTTGCTTGCAAATTTCCAATCTCTGAATTTAATTTCTGGATTTCTGACTGGTAAACTTGTCTGTCAGTGTGTATATCACTGTTACACTCGTCTAAACTGGATGCAACTGATCTGATCTCAAGAGTTAGCTCACCTACCTTATTCTTAACCTCCTCCTTATTCTGATTCATTTATAATCTGAGACTGTTTACGCATCAGTCTGGGATTTATAGGCATTCATACTTTCATTCATTCTGTCACACACACTCTCAAAGTTCTGCACACAGTTGGTTAGTTCCATACCAGTGCTCTTCCTAACTACTTCCACTTCTTTAGCGATTGACTGTACCTCAGTTTGCAACTGAGATGAAAATTCTTGTCTCATTCGATCATTTTCTTTCGTCATTTCTGAAGTTACATTTGCAATCACTGAATTTACCTTTGCATTGAAGCTAATTTTGCGTCCAAATTCTCAGATAATTTAATTTCAATTCTAAGTTGGAGGCCAGTTTTGCATTCTCTGCCTGCATGGCTGCCATGAATGCAGCAAGCATGCTATGCAACTGATTAGCCGAAAATGGGCTTCCATCATTACCACCAGTTACATTACTATTATTGGATAATTCTACAGTGTTTTGGATATCCTCTCCACATTTCTGACATTTCCTTCTAGTTCATTATCTGAGACACTCTCCTGTGCTGCAATATTTGAAGTTGAATTTTCATCTCATGCTGTAGACACGATCCTACTGCGCAGACTCCAATCCATCTTAACTATAAAATTCTTGCATACAGCAGCCTGTATATGTTGACTTACTTTGGTTGTATGGTGTGTAAGTTAAAGACGAAAATCCTGAAAATATTCCGCACACAGGTCTGAAGCTGACTCCTCATCTAGGCAGCTGTCTTTGTATCCTTGCTCTTGCATTGCTGTGGCTTCTGGATGGGGTCACTGTAAATCTTGCGAGGGTTGCTCTGGTTTTCCGATGAGTTGCTGCAGCTTTTCGGTAGAGTACTCTCGATGTTAGGCGCACTCACACTTGTATGAGGCCCATGTCATTGGGCACCACTTATAACTGATTCAAAATTTCTTTTTCGGCGCAGTTTCTTTATATTACGCTCTTTTACTCTGAAGATGGTATACAGGTAGTAACGGGATTAGGTGGCTAGTACATATAGTGGAGAGCAAGGCTTTTCGCAGGGAATATTATCTGTCTGGCTCACCTTTCTCACTCAGTCGTATTGCATGAGCTTAGTTTTCAGTGACGAACGTGGTTTGAGTGTTGTGAACTTGGTAAAGAACTATTAATACAATTTATCTTTAATTGGTAATCTGGAGAATCTTTTGTGTGATTTTATTTTTAGTCAATGGTTGCTAATTTGATACAAGTTCTGATTACATATGATAAACGTACCATGGATCACTTTCTCATTCAGCATATTCACTGCACATTGACCTTTATGAAATAATAAAATTTATACAGTCCAAAACATGGTAATACCAATTATGTCCAATTTAAGATTACGTATTTTAACACTGTACCCCTGTAGAAACACTTATAAATTTCTAGTTATGTAATTTAGTCTGTTAATCTGGCCTAAATTAGGAGCACTGCAAACAGGTGTGTCCTCCTTCTATGACAACCGAAGAACTTGTGCGTCGTTCTCCACAATATGCAAAGTTGGTTTCCTTGTTTCAAAACACCACTACTCTAATTTTCCTAACTAGTCTGATTGGTCACATGTAAATTTAGCAGTCTCTTAATAGGCCAAAAACTTTAAAATTTTATATTCTATCTTCCCAGTGGTTCCTAATGACTGACATGATATATTTTAACATAACGTAAGTAAACCACACAATTTTAATGTGCTACTGCAACTAACACAGTATCCACCCTCATTTGATTTAGATCTCGAAAAAGTGTCAAACCCTCCAATTTTGACTGTCCAAGCAAACTTCAAAATCCCATTAAACTTGACATTGACAAATGCCTAAAAAACTAAAATCCCTTTTGTAAACACTTTCAGCATCTTCTGTCATAATGCTAACTTCTGCTTTTCTCTCTCTCCAGCTATCTTTCTATCCTACTCCACACATTACTCTACCTCACTCTCTGCTTTTGTAACCTTCCTTCCCTTTGCTACCACAATGACCTTCTGTATCACTACCAGACTCTACAGGCCTCTCTCATATGCAAACATATGTATTCCTACATTTCAGAAAGCAATTTTGAACATTATAATTATAGTCATTCTTTCCAATGGTTATAATGACGTGGTAAGTGTTAGGTGGCGGTTGTACCGTTGCTACTGTACATGAATTTATATTGGTAAATTGAACAGTCTGAGGAATAACGTCACTTAAATGGTCAAATAATTATTAACCAGATATATTTGATAAACAGTATCAAAACACTATCAGTCAACAGATTATTACAGGCACATTGATTAGGTAGCTATCTCGTCTCTACTCGTACTACCAGCGGTTGGAGTGCAGGACCTCAAATGCTTTTGCCACTCCAGTGTTCTCTGCATTTCCTTCCCACAGCTAGCGCAATGGCTTGTTTTCTTCCTTTTTATGATCTTCACGACCCCAAAATCCCAAGTTCCCTTTGACAGGCAGTGCCGACCGCTGTAAACTTCTTACCCCTACACACCACTTCCATCCTTGCTCACAAGGACCAATGTATTCAGTTATAATCTTCAGGAATTGGGATGTGGGGATATGGACTGGATCAAGCTGGCTCACGATAGGGACAGGTGGCGGGCACTTGTGAATGTGGTAATGAACCTTCGGGTTCCATAAAATGCGGTGGATTTAACTAGATGAAAACTGATTAGCTTCTCAAGGATTCTGCTCAATGGAGTAAGTAAGTAAGTAAGCAAGCAAGCAAGTATGTAAGTAAGTTTTCATATAATGAAATGTGACAACTTGACATATGAAATGTAGTACACTTTTATGGAGAATGTACATTTTTACAGGTACAGTGACAATGTGAAAATTCCAGGCTGTATCTGATACTGTTCATGTAGTGGTAATAAAAAAGTTTAATCCATTTGCTGCCTCTGACAAGAAGGTCTTTGCCTTACACAGCATATCAATGTCTGAAAAACTGGCACATATCACCAAAAGATATTAGCAACTACACAATAATTTGCTGTCAAAAAACTGCATTTGTTGTTACAGTTTTACATACATATAATAGTTAGCAAAATGGTTAAATTATGCATAAAATTACATTTGAGGTTTTCTGGGCTGCAAAAATTTTGAAATTATGAAACATTATGGGCTTTGATTATGTTTTTGGGTGGCAGGCATTTAATAATATTTCTCCCAAAAGTACAGATGAAAATTACATAGTATGAACACGTATGCATTCTATGGATACTTACAACTCTTATCCAGAACTTTCTCTCCAATGAATATATACAGAGGCAAGCCTAAAAATAAGACCCGAGATTCTCACAGCAGTGACAATGGAGAATATCATCCTCTGGGATATGCCACCACGTAGACTGGTGGAAATGTACTGACATTCCAGGAGAATACTCTGGTTCCATCTAAGTGACAGAAGATCATATCCCAGAAAATGGTAGTTTTCAAAGGGTGAAAAACGTATTTAAGCCCATAGGTAAAGCTGATAATAAAATCAATTACAGTAAATTAAACCAAACATGGTAATATATGGATAATAGAATCAATGCTTAACAACTTTCATCACAATCTGTTAAAGAACTCAAAAAATGTATATGTACAAATTTGTTCAGGCTATTAAGATTAGGGTCTTAACAATGAACAAAGGTGAATCCAAATCAAAATGGTTTCATGAAGTTTGGCGTAAGTTTATCATGTCACGTTTCTTCAAAATGAGCCCCATTCGGTTAATGTTAATAGTAGCCATACTTACAGGTAAACACAAATATTATTTCTGAAGCATGCACAAAGTGCTGGATTCTTTACCATTTTATTTGTCAAATACGATGAAAGTAACATACATTTCTCAAAATACTCTCTCAAGCATGCACAAAATGTTGAAATTTTCATTATTATTTTATTTTTTCAAAAGCCACTGTACGGAAAATATGCAGAACAAAAGCATATGACTTCTGTACATTACATGAAAGAAGCCTTAGAAGATGGTTCATAAACAAAATAAGCACTTCCCTTATTAATCCTACAACTTAATATTTCATGGCTAAAAAGAGAGTGGGAAAGGACAAACTAAACATTTTCATCCAACTGATCATACTAGGAGACAACAAATGCTTGCAATCAAAAACATGTACACAGTACAGAAAATCTGCAAAATAAGTTTGGTTATCTGCAGAGATGATTGAATAAATTATGAAAACATTACACAAGAGGAACATGTTTATTATGTACCTATCATTTCTTGCTGCTCTTATGTTTGTCTTCATCTTTACGATCTTTCTTGTCTTTTGATAAACTACCTACAGCTTGACGGATGGCCTCGCTCTGAGGATCTACACCAGGTAGATTCTCCAACACACTCTGTAGGAAGTCAGGATCATTCATCACTTCAGAATAGTCGTCTTCTCCTTCTACATCCATTGGGATCTCCTTATCTTTCTTAACTTCCTTACTATCATCTTTTCCTCCAGCCTGATCCTCTGTTAAAGGAAATAGTTCACATGAGAACCAGTTTATTACATTTAAATCATACAGTACAAGATATATATTCTCAAAATAGTGGCCTAAAGACTATTTCCTTCTGGAATTGGACACTGTACAGTACAAGTATGATAAATATTACCAATATTTCAGAGGAACCTACTGTCCTCATCGTCAGGGTACAAGTGTAGTGGAGGAGCAGAATTACTCTTGTGCTGTGAAGCTGTAGGCAGGAGGTCCATCTAAACACCAGGTTAATTTTTATCAGACTACAGAGCATCACATCCCAGAAGACAGTATTCTTCAAATCATAACATTCATCTAAACGGAACTTAACTCTGTGCAGTGAGTATTAATAAAAATCTAATAGTCACCCAGTGAGTCAAGAAATTCCATCTTTTTTACAACCAACAGATTCACCACAATGTTCACACAATCCCTGGACCCTATCCTGGGGCAGATGAATTCTCGATATTCTAAAATGCTATTTTCCGAATATCCCTTTTAACACAGCCTTTCCATCTAGCCAAGGTCTCCCAAGTGGTCTCTACCAGTCAGGACCTACAATTAATATTTCATATTAATTTTGCAACTCCCTCAAGCACGCTACACACCCCCACCAATCTCATCTTCCTTTATTTCATCACCCTAATAACATCTGATGAACAGTCTGAAGTATAAAGCCTGAATCATCCAAGTTTCTCCAGTCTTCTCGCTCAGATACAAGGTTCTTCTCAGAAATTTTCTCAACCATCATAAGGTAAATAATTTTGCTGTTATATTTAATATTCAGCCAGTCAGATAAACACCATATGAAAACAAAGTTTTATACCACTACTTACCAGCAACTGAAAACTTGTATCACTATAATTCTGTTTAAAAAGCACTACAACACAAGTTGTTCATGTGCAAGAATGTGGTTTACATTACTATTTCTAACTTTTATGGCAATCTCACTTCAATTAACCCTTATCCTGCTAACATGGAGAATCTGGTGAGCTTCTAATAATGCCAGCAGATGGCAGATGGGATTTAACTTGGCATTGAAAGGGTTAAAATACTGTGTCATTAACCAGCTCCATCATATCATGAAAGTCAAAGATAACTATTGCCAGAAAAAGCCTGATAATGAGCAGGTAACTCCAGTGTACATCATTACAGACTCATTCCAAGACTTGGTATACAAGACATTAGTAATGCAAGGGGGAAATTTTGAGAATGCATGCCAGTTTTATAGTCAGTACACCTGAAGGGGAGAGGGGGACTTGAAATATATAAACAGGAGGAACATAATTCTTTACAAAAAATACACCCACAAAGCACCCCCTGATGACTTAGAGAACATTCCAATTCAAATATACCACTACTTTTGCACCTTGTCACCAACTTCACTACATTTACAACAGATGTCATTAGCAACACTACTACTACTACTACTAC
>Ga0123354_10004449_pt1 | contig 19869 bp, 15 predicted proteins | sample TergutLab28metaG_2_FD_97872 | JGI IMG/M metagenome (GOLD analysis project Ga0123354, IMG submission 97872) | Labiotermes labralis P4 segment gut microbial communities from Petit-Saut dam, French Guiana - Lab288 P4 | ecosystem: Host-associated > Arthropoda: Insects > Digestive system > Gut ...
TTCTATATATCTTGATCTTTAAATTTTTGGGTAGCAACCTGGAAGACAAAAGGTTCTGCACCAAATGATAGCAAGCGTTTCCTGACCTCAATCTGCTCTTAATTTCTTCCGCAATAGAATTTTTATTTGTTAAAGTTGTTCCCAAATATTTAAACCCTTCCATCCTCTCGAAGGTACTATTATCAATTCTCACACTCTGAATTCGTCCTGCATTCTGATCTCGAGACATGACCATGTACATAGTTTTATCAGCACTTACTTCCAGTCCTATCTCCCTAGTAGCAGCTACTAAAGCTTCTGCATTTTCCTTTACAGTATGTATGCTTCCTGCTAGTATATGAACATTGTCGGCATAAGCCAGAAGCTGATGTGTACCATTTAGTTTCAAGCCATCCCTGTTTACCTGAACCCTCCTAATGGCGTACTCTAAAGCAAAGTTGAAAAGCATTGGTGTTAGAGCGTCTCCTTGTTTCAGACCATTCCTAATAGGGAACCTGTCAGACACATTCTTGCCTACCTGGACTCTGCTATATGTTTCAGTCAGACTCGTCTTTACTAACCTTACAAGTTTCCTAGGGAATTAAACAGCTTTGTGTATTGCGTAAGTGCATGCATTTGTTACTTGACTTTCCAGTTATTAGATATACTACAGTGAACTGAAATTCAGTCAATTCAAAATTGTGATGAAGTGAGGAAAAATAACCATTGTGGCAGGCCATGTAATATGTTCATATTGTATTGAAATTGTTGAAAGGGGACTGGATTTTCCTCCCATTTGCATTCATCAGAAGAATTACATGTGTTTTACAATTTCATGTAGTATAAAGAAGCTGCTCTGAATTATGTAAGACTTACAAAAAATTCATCATCAGAGTATGTGTCTCTGTGGAAAAATTAACTCACACTAATGTTGATAGCATACAGCACTCCAACTTAAGTAATTCTACATGGTCTGTTGGGTTGCTACTTTTCACTGATGGGTTTGGCAGTTTTTGTGACGTGTTTGGTAGCATGTGTCCTCGCAGGACACAAACTGCAGACTGCTGAATCCCTCCATCTATGTGCATGTTCATGGCTCATATGGAAGATGTAAACTGGATTGTTTGCCAGAATATTGAACAAAAATGTGTTCATGCATTGTTTGTGTAAGCTATTGTTTGAGCCTTGTTTAACTTAATATTAGTTGGATAATTCAGTCTTATATGCACCAATAAATTATCTGCACCATAAACAGCATAATCACCATAATTATTTACATGAAGATGTTTTTCAGCATCATAATCATTCAATTCAATTTATTCAATTCCATCAAATCCATTACAAATCTAAGAGACCTATTGGATATAGAATTAGTCATAATACACTATATCAGATACTATATATAAAAATTCAATCCACATAGTAACAATTATAATTCGAGCTGGTAATAAAATGTCAGTAATATAGAGGTTATATGACTGATTGATTTAATTGATATGATTGATCGATCCATTTCCACAGTTGAATAGAATACAGACCTTGTCATAAAAATATACACATCATTCTATATTGTACATGGTAAAGGAATAGAATATAGCTTCTTACAGAGACAACTCTCGATTGCTCCACGTCAAAAATACTGGTCAGTATTGTCTACCCAATAGCAAGACAATGCAATGCTAGAATATAACAGCATGCATACAGTCATATAAATGCACTATAGTATAGTGTAAAGTGCAAATTTAATATGAATGTAAAATTAAAAGCAGTATGACAAACAATTTTTAAAAATTGCATAGTACATGCTAAACAATATGAAATTACCCATACTGAAATGTCTCTAAAACATCATATATCCCAACACTAGGAGGGGAAAGTGTGCTATCTGTTACAGTAACAGTGGAGTTTAATGGGAACACGTCACAGTAGTTTAGTAAAATGAGTAAAATGATGTATAATTGGAGTCCAAAACAAACATTTGATAAAATACGATATAATGCTATGGAATCAGGGTGATTACAAACATAAAAATACTTGGTAATGTATCAAACTATCCTTTCTCTCTTCAAAATGTTTATAATTACCAATTTAGCAGTTTATTTAATATTGGAAGTACTCCTCCAATGAATAGAAAGAGTGTAGGTACAAAAGCTTTTTCAATCGTAATTCAAAATTCTTAGGGTCATCTGATAACTGTTTGATGTGTGGAGGGATTTTATTGTAAACCCTTACTCCTGAGTAGTAGATTCCCTGTTTATATCCTGTCAGATTCGATGTACGTTGGTGAAGGTTTGCATGATGTCTAGTGTTTATGTTATGAATCTCTGAATTTACTGTAAATTGGTTTTTGTTTTTTATAATAAACATCATAAGGGAAAGTATGTATTGAGACATCAGAGGTAATATTTTCAATTTCCTAAACAAATTCCTACGTGAGACCTCCTTCCTACAGCCCATCATAATTTTAACTATCCTCTTTTGCATCCTGAAGATTTTTTTACTGTGGGGTGAGATGCCCCAAAATGTTAGACCATAATTTATAATTGAATTAAAATTGTAGTAGTATACTATTTTCAGCATCTCAAGAGGCATGTATGGTTTAATAATTCTCATTGCACAACAAACTGCACGTAATTTTGGAAAAATGTGTTCCATATGGTATTTCCAATTTGTTGTATCATTAATATAGATTCCAAGAAATTTGATGTTGAATATTGTTGTGCTTTGTTTATTATCATAAGTAATTTTAGTATGAGTTTTGGACTTATTTTTTGTAGTAAATTGAACGTAGTGAGTTTTGTTAAAATTTATGGAAAGTAAATTTGTGTTTAGCCATTCATTTATAAAATTGAAGGCAGCAATTATTTTAATTTGGAAGTTGTTTTTGTTTGGACTTGTAATTAATATGCTAGTATCATCTGCAAACAATATTGGTATAGATTTGTTGTTTATGGCTTTGGGTAAATCATTGATATAAAAAGGAAAAACAATGGGTCCAAAATTGATCCCTGCAGAACTCCATGTTTTATTTCTTCCCATGTAGAAAAGTAATTCTTATTAAGCACATTGTGTGTGATTAAAATCCTCTGATACCCGTTTCTGAAGTATGATTCAAACCACAACTTTGCTTTTCCTTTTACGCCGTAAAATTCCAGTTAGGATAATACAGTTTCATGGTTGACACAGTCAGACGCCTTTTCCAAGTCACAAAAAAGTCTCCTACCATGAATTTATTATTTAAGGCTATTAAAATTTCATTACATGGTTTATATATGGCATTGTTTGTTGCTGATTTAGTGTAAAGCCAGAGTGTTCTTCTGCTAAGATATTATTTTTACTACTGTGTTCATAGAGTTGCGTAATCACAGTTTTCTCCAGTACCTTCAAGAAGGAAGTTAAGATTGATATATTGAAAGAAGATATAAATATATTGCCTTTTACAAAGCCAGTTGAGATAAATGATTAGCACTTATTTTGTTGTTTTCCTTGCCATGAGTCAAGAAAATGTGTGTGAAAGGTTAAGACTTAATAGTGACCTTTAACAGAGCCAAACTGGTTTGCTTTGGTTGGAAGAAACAAACTTCAACTTTGAATGACTTTCAGTTTTATTGTATGTTTTTCATGTTTTATCTTTACATATGTGCAGGATGGGTAACAAAGTCTGTGATGTACATGGTGGTAGTGTGATTTGGCTGGGGCTAGGTGGAGAGTAAGATGGCTTGGTTACCCAGTCAGAAGTAAAGCTGGGTGCTGCCCATATACAATACAGGTTTTAGATATTTCTGTAACATCAGTGTGTTAAGTGGTGTGTGGTTTAATGATTAGGATCAGATGTCATAACAGAAATCTTCTGGGCCAGGCATTAATGTAGGATAAAAATTTGGCCATTTCATACCCTGCCAGTTACTGATGCTTTCCACTGATCATTGTGATCAAATGAGTAGCACTCTTTCTTTGTGTACAGGGGATTCTGGGTTCAAATCTTGTCCTGGAAAGCTTTTACCCATCAAGTTTGTGGTTTTCTGAAGTTCCTTCAGCCACATCTTGGATACCTCAGATTAGGTTTCCTTTCACAGCTGTTTGAATTTATTACTTGCTAATTATCCATCCGCTTGGAAGTGTACATGTAATGGCAATATTTACTGCATTGTAAGATAAACTACAAGTGAATACATAAAGCAAATGTAAACCTTTATTCCATCAGTCACATTCTTCATAGTTCTTGCAGCAGAAACGTTATGTGTGGGATACAGAAACATGCTACACAAAGCAGTTCAATTTCTTTGTTTGCATTCATTTCAAGCGGTTCATTTTGACCAGATTGTACTAGAAAAAGAGGACTGTAAATAAAACCCAGAGAGATCTGCATATTCATATGCTCTGATGCTACCACAGTTAGGCCTGCTCTGATTATCTAATTTGACTATATTAATAACAACTTTACTGGCAACAGATTCACAGATACCAGAAAATTAATTGTAATATGATTTATAATCACAGTGTATCATGTTACATGGAACAACATGTTGTCGTTTTCAGACTATGTTTGTGATTTATTTTAGAAATGCATCAGTGTTCATAATTTTACTTGGGCTGTCACACAGCTTTTGTTGTTTACTTTCTTGTGAACAACACCTAAGGTTGTGGTTGCTACTTTTGTTATCCACATATTAATGGTAATGGTAACATGAACTATGTTGTTGTTGTTGTTATTATCGTTGTCCTTGTCTCCATCGTTGTCCTTGTCATCGTTGTGGTTGCTGTTTCTACCACTGCTTCCACCCTTGTTTTAAGCTGGCACAGGTAACTCATAAGTATGGTTTTCACTGGACAGTCATAAAAATTAACCTTAAGCGTAAACAGACTAAGTCAGATGATTGTAAAAAAAACACTGAGGTGAAAATTTAAGCAAGAGAATGTGGAAGTCACATGAGGCAGATAAACTTACATGATGAGGAGCTTCATACTGGTTTGGACGTACTAGTCTGAATCACATCAGGCCAACACATTGCATTTAGTTTCCCATGTCTCAAGACAAAAACAAAATGAGTTTGTAAAATGTCACATTTGAGAAGAACCAAGACAGTGGGTAAGGTACGAAAGATATTGGCTTAATTATTTTGTGCCTCTGTCAGAAACATTGTACTTTAAGTGAAATATTTGCAACTTTTCTGTATAATCTGTGTAGTTTATGCAGAATTTTGATGACCCATATCTTATCTTCTGTCCTTAAGGTTATCACTTTATTTGCTGGCCCCATGTGTATGCTGATCATTTTTATGCCTTATCAAGTATGTTATTGCTAACAGAACAAATTTCTATTTAGTAAGATGTTGTCATTGTCTTGTCAGCAGAGACTTTGTTGGGTTTACTGGTGACTTATATCTCTCAAAAAGATTAAGACTGTTCCAATATATTTTGCAAATGTTTTCTGTTAAGCTACTAATTGTGATTAAGTAGTAAAGCCCAGGCTTTGGCAGCATGGGTGTGAGTCCCGTATCTCTGGATGTGGCACGCAGAAGAAACATACAGATTCTTTCAAACAACACACATTTCTGTCAATATCCACTGGTTGCCATTTATAAGGCAGCCAGTATATTACAAGCCGAGAAGCAAATTAATGCGCAGTGTAAAGAGACAGAACACAAAAGAAATTAATTTCTCACATTATAGGATTAATACGCTCTGGCTGGATACAGGCGCACTCCAACTCATTATATTTTAACTGGAATACATTGGTTACAGGTCATAAATGTGTAATGCTCTCTCACTTCCCCGTGAAACCACTACCACAATGAAAATCGTACTACTGCATCACCAGCACTGGGTAGTTTGAACCGGTAGAACATTTCTTGGACAGATTGATTGTAGGGTTGATGTGGATTTTTATTGCTTCTTCTTCTTCTCCCTCTTCCTCTTCTGCTTCTTCTTCTTCTCCTCCTCCTCCTCCTCCTCTTCCTTCTTCTTCTCCTCCTCCTCCTCCTCCTCCTCATCTTCTTCTTCCTCCTCCTTCTCTGTTGTCTCTTCTCCCCCTCCCCTTTTTCTTCTTTTCCTCCTCCTTCTCTTCTTCCTTCTCCTCCTCCTCCTTCTCCTCATCCTCCTTATTATTCTCCTCCTCCTCCTCCATCTTCATCTCTGTCTTCTTCTCTTCTCCTCCTCCTCCTCCTTCTTCATCTTCTTCTTCTCTTCCTCCTTCTTCTTCTTCTCCATCTTCTTGCTGCTGCTGCCGCCGCCACCCCCATTATTACTACTACTACTACTACTACTACTACTACTACTACATTACCATCATCATCCTCTTTCAGATTTAAAGCACAGATCATAGATGGGGCCAGGATTGCTCAAGAAATCCGTCGGGAATTGAAAGTAGAGGTAGATGAGTGGGTTGCTCAGGGCAACAGGCGACCTCATTTAACAGCCTTACTAGTTGGGGAAGATCCTGCCAGTGCTACTTATGTTAAGAACAAGATGCAGGCTGCTAGAGAAATTGGTAAGAGACAAATTGTTTAGTTATTGATTGATTGATTGATTGGTTCATTGAAACACTGATTAATTCATTATTTCAGTCAACTGTCAACACTGATGATTAGTAAGTTTAATGAAATGTATCCCTTGTTCTGTGTAATGACACTTCCTTATCTGTGTAGGTTGTACAGTTCTGGCTGGCAGAAATGTTGCAAATTGTGAGTTTGGTTGGATCTGAAAACATGGGGTGTGTATGCAGGGAGTTACGAAAGCCACACAGAAATATAAATTTACAATGCTGGGTTTTGTGCTGTGATTTATACCAGAAATATGCAAAAGGGATACATAATAGAAAAACAATCTGGCTTATGGCTGACATATCACTCTAAATCCATATTTGTTGCAGGGATTGAAAGCAGAACACTGAAGGTTCCACCAAACATAACCCACAGTGAGCTGGTGGACCATATTCAGTTCTTAAATGGAGACTCCCATGTTGATGGAATCCTGGTGCAGCTGCCACTTCCAAAACATATCACAGAACGAGCTATATGTAATGCCATAGCACCCCACAAGGATGTCGATGGTTTCAATATAGTTAATGTGGGGCGTTTCTGCCTCGACATGAATACACTTATTCCTTGCACACCATTAGGTGTCCAGGAGCTTATCAAAAGGACAGGTTTGTACAAATGTAAGAATGTTCACGGTGATTATGCAAGTATAATTACAGAAAAGATTAAGTATGTAATATAAAACACATTTGAAACTAATTATATGTGCATCTGTGATTTGTGTTTGTTCACTAAAGAGGGGGATGGAACTCAGTGTCTGTTTACCCAAGGATATTTGTAAAATTTTCTTTTGGCTACTAAATTCAGAATTTCAGCTTTTGTGCTTTTCCCACAAATTTGCGTTTTGATATAAAATGGAAGTTCTCCATGAAGTTTAAAGATTGACAGTATTATGCATAATGTTAACTTGTCGTCTCCTCTGAGCTTACAGAAAGTTCTTTTTTTTTTTTGGAATGTACGAACAGACTTTGAAACTTAACGGTTTTCTTCAAACTCCAAGTCAGACGGACTCCAGCACGTATACACGGTGTTTGTGAAACAGTTGACATTCCAGCCTGATTACTAATGATTAGAATGTTGTAGTACTTTTTTAACCATTCCAGTATTGCAGTTGGGTTGTGTGCCTGACTTCAATGTGCATATGGAGTGAGAATTAACACCTTGGAATCCAGGTTCTGATTCCAGGCCAGTCTGCATGGGATATGTGATGGACAAAGTGACACTGGGACAGATTTTTCTCTGAGTAGTGTGGTTTCCTTTAATCAGTATGATTCCACCAGTGCTCCATACTCATTCATGTATCACTAATGCTCTATGATCTTAGCAGCTGACAGTGTTGTAAAGTCACACACTTCAAAATCTTAGATGGACTGAACTGTTTTATAAGGAATCTGTGGGGGGGATAAATGTTTGCTTTTGTTTTCCATTCAGGTTGACTTTCTTTCCCTTATCACCCCCCCCTCCCTCCCCCATAATCCAGCGATATTAAGTAGTATGTTTCGGCTTATATTCACATATGCTATTTCATTGCAACCAGTTGACCATTTAAAGCCTCAAATTTATCAAAAGAACATTTTAAATATTCATTTCCTACCTCAACAGAAATTATATTGCACCTCCATTACAAAGACCAATCAGTTAATTCTTTATGGGAACATAATCAGTTGATATATGTCTTGAATCTTTGGAGCAACAGAATGCAATGAGATCATCCTGGTCTGACATCTGTGTCAGGTTGTTTAAATCAGCCAGTGTTTTAGGAGACCAAACTTTTCTCCATCACAGAAATCTTGATGTGACTCAACTCCTAGATTCTCTGGAATATATAGCAATACCGGGCTGGGGCTTGTGAAAGGATGCAGGCCATCTGAAACACAAATACACTATAGGGAACATAAAGAGAGTTTTAATTGTTGTAGAAAGTGGTACATTCATTTAGTAACTTATGCATTAATGAATAAATGAATTATTTGTTTTCCAATTCATAGGTGTGGAAACATTTGGGAAGCATGCTGTGGTGTGTGGCAGATCAAAGAATGTTGGAATGCCAATTGCAATGCTGCTGCATGCTGATGGGATGGGTAAGTACATATGTAGTCACTACTTGAGACAGACTTTGTCCAGTAAATTCTGTTGTAAATGGAGGAAAAATCCAGTCATGGGAATTTTAGTGTAGAACATAATCAAGAATGGGCAATGTGTGTGTTTAGATTTGTGCTGTACGATGGGAGTGCATTATTGTGAAAACTGTTGGCTATCATAAAAGCTTTTTGTTGTCTGTCACATCTCTGTAGTATTTGTAGGTTATTTCACATACAAGCAGAACATTCCTTGTAAAACAATATGCTTTACTGGAAACAAATAGGAAAGGAAATGGTTGTTGCATAATTCTTGATACTGTTCTGGAATTTTCTTGGAAGAACAAAGGCAGATGCCAAATAACGGCAATCAGTATTTCCATTAATTTGGTGAAAACTAAATTTTCAGGGCATTACAGGTCATGGAATAAATTTCTGATCAGCTCTTGAAGTGATGTGTGTAATATTTTGTTTGTATCTGTCTTGTAGGTGAGACTTCTGCCATGGATGCCACCACAACCATCTGCCATCGTTACACTCCTCCAGATCAGCTTGCCTTGCTTACACGGTCAGCTGATATCATTGTCACTGCAGCCGGTAAATCGAGTTTATTTCTGATATGAAGTCTTTTTATGTTTGCCTTATTAAGTGCACAACAACTTTGAGTGTAGAAACGACTTGAAAATTAGTAGATAATTATAAACTTAACTTTCCTTATGCTTTCATGGTTCTAAATTGTGTTTGCTACCCTTGTTTCAGGCGTGCCAAACCTGATCCGAGCTGATATGGTGAAGCCTGGTGCGTGTATAATTGATGTTGGTATCACCAGAATTCATGATAAGAAGACAGGAAAGTCTAAACTTGTTGGTGATGTGGACTTTAATGGTGAGTGTCACACTTAATGATATGACCCAACTGTATGTTTTCGCCATTGCGTCTGTTAATGCATAATTTCAGTACATATTGTTTAGAGTGAAGGAATGTCGTTCAGTGAAGGAGAGATTGTTTTGCATGTCGTTTAACACCATTGTCTGAACTGCACACGGTCATAAACTTGTATAAGATTTGCATATTGGTCTTCTGGGTTATGACACCATTTATTCTGGTAGGCAAGTACTAGATGTTGATGGATTTGTATTGCCTGTGTACACCGTGGATGTAGGAGCAATATGTGCCTGTGAAACATTGGAAATCACCTACCGTACTGCATGGTATCATAATTGAGAAGACCAAAACAGACATTTTTGTGGGTGTGCTAATGTCATATCTTAAATCCAGGAGATAAGGATTCAATTTGTCTGGGATATGATTCTGCACCTGGAACTGTTAACTCAGCAGTGCATTTTCACAACCCAGAACAATGGCATCTGCAACCACACCATTGTGAAAACCTCAAAATTTGCAAATTCATGTCATATATGAATGTGAGCATGAATGGTGAGCTGGATGGTAAAACAGTTATGCCTTGTCCAGAGGTTCTTCCTCCACATTCACTTGCAGGTACTGAGAAGAACCACATAAAAACTTCTTAAGATTTATTGATTGATGCTGTTTGAGACAAATTATATTCTTAACCTAAACTAGTAACTCTTACACATCCGCATTCAATGGAACAGGGGTCATGGCAGTCATGTTAACGTGGGTTGGAGGGTTCCCTCCTCCATTGTGGATGAGTATTATTCATTTAAACTTTATGAACTATGAATAGGGAATTTTTTATTCATTGCTACTTTGTGTTTGGAGGCCAGGTTAACTTTTTGCAGCCCTTTGTTTCTGGCAAGAAAGGTGGCAGTGATGTCAAAGCAGAAGAGGGGAAAGAGAGGCATTGACACTTATTTGCTGGGATTATATAGTATCAGTAGTAGTTGAATGAAATATGAGTATGGAATTTTGTTGGAATGATGCTGATAGGAGAGAACTGAAGTACTTGGAGAAAAATGGTGCCCTTTCCCACCACACATCGAACATGGACTGGCTTTGGATGAATCTGGGCCTGCGCAGTGTGAGGCCAGTGACTAATCACCTTGGCCACAGCATGACATAAAAGCAAAGCAGAATATTCCAAGCCTGTTTCCATCCTTGGGTGCTAGTACTATTCCATACTTCTAGAAAAAGGACATGAGGGGTTGGTATTGACACAATGCGATGCTTGGCACCCTGGACCTCGTGTGCATCCGTTTCTTTACTGCAGCACATGGCCTTTAGAGGTTAAATTAGGTCTTGTGGTATGATGGGAGTATAGGTGTACTTGAGTCATATATATGTAATTACTGATTTGGGGTAGCATGTCTGGAGATAACACTAGATGTGGTCTGAGGGCCCAGTTGCAGGTGGAGGGATGTAAGTTGAAAGTTTCATGCTTTGGATGCCCATTATCCACAAGGGTAGCTTATCCAGTAGGGGCTGCATAAGTCCAGACTGTGAGATGGTACTGTTGAAGACAGTTGATATTTTTAGACTTTTTCCCATGTCAAAGAAGAATTATGTTCAGATGGGAAGAGGTGTGGCTTGCGAAGAAAACTGTAGGCATTTTCGATGAAATATGCATGAATGTAAATGATTACAAAGTTTGATTGGTTATTGTAATTATTTTCTTCTCTACAGCCAGTCATATAATCTTGCCTGATATATGTTGTAGCATAAGTGGATGATTGGTGTTAATGTGGTATTCCTGTTTGATCCATGTCACTATGGGATGAACTGAATTGCTAAATTTGGAGTAATAATAGAGGCACTGGTTAGTAGCATGTGTTAAGGTACATTCGCATAGCCATGAAAAACACCTGTTTTCTTCGTCATGTCCATTCGTCTGACCACATATTTCAGTATGGTTCCTAGGGGATGGATTTCCATGAAATTTGACTTATATGAAAGTGGGTTGAGAAAATCTAATCTTGGTTAAAATGAGGCAAAAATGTGGGGAACTTTATGTGACACCTAAGTATCGCCGTAAAAGCTTTCTGACTGAAATGTTATCAGGCTGTTAGTCCATCCATTTGTCCACTTTATCATTGTGGTTCCCACTGGCCTGATTTATATGAAATTGTATGTTGAGAATTTTTTATGAAAATTTGTTGAGAAATTTCAGATATGGGTAAAAATGGGCAAACATTTTAGGCACTTTATATAAACTCCGAAGTATATTTCATTGTTGCTGGTAACATTAAATCACCATAAAAGTGCTCTGTTCAAGTGAAATGGCATCAGGCTGTTAGGATAGCTGAGGTGATGTAAATATCATGCGAATGTGCCACAATGTTACATTATGCGTAACTTGTGTGTCCTGTTAAACTATCACGCTGATCAAGTTCTGCAATATACCTACAAACTGCATTAAGAAGACTGTTAGTATGTGTGCAGAAACCAGCGTTGATATGTTACAGAATTTGTAGCAGTTAAGAATCTTTCTGCCCATTATATATTTTAATTGGAAACGTTGGGTTTCCCTCAGCTGTGAGTGAGGTTGCTGGCTACATCACCCCAGTGCCAGGTGGAGTGGGTCCTATGACAGTTGCCATGCTTATGAGGAATACGCTGATAGCTGCCAGGAAGTCAGTTGTTTACAACATTCTTGAGCCAGGAGCAGTTGTCCACAAGGAGGCTTCTCAGCTCAGGCCGTGAGACCATCACTTGTGGAAAGAATATTTTATTTTGTGACAGGTTCTTTGTCTTGAAATGCAGTGTTGCACTTGCTAGAAGTGATGTACAGGAAATTATCTTGAGAGTGTCTGCAGCTGCTGTATGTATGTGAATGGAGTTCTTTTGACAGTTTGTTTTGATGTCTTCACCCTTTATTTTGTGATTCAGACTAAACTAGGCCATTCAAAACCCTTTTTATAGCTAGTCTGGCATCACATGGTATTACGGCTGTATCAGGCATCAGACCTTATTTATATTTGTTCCTTATGTGTCTGTGATATGTTTTATTTATTTTTGGTAGTTGTGTTAAACTAAGACAAAATTATGTGATGGTGTTGCTCATCTATACAATGGTGAATTCCACCATATGGGAGGTAATATTATACTACTGTAAATATCTTGTATATAGTACTTGTGTGAAATTAATTGTAATTATAAATTACTGTGAGTAAAAGAATGGAGTGAGATGCAAAGAAAGGGGAAAGCTGATGGATTACTTTAACTCCATTATCTCATCTGCTACAGCTTTTCAGTCTTGAGAATGCAAATTATGAGTGAGAGCAGTTGGTGGCTTTTTCGAGTAGACCTGTACATAAAGTTACAGAGAGTCTGCATACACACATTTGTTATTATGTTATATTTTCAATATGTTGTGATTCCTCTTCATTTCTAACAGTCTTTCATTTTAGTGAGTGGAGCTGTACCTCCACTCTGCCATATGTCTTCTTGGAGTGCACAGGGTTGTCATTACTTTACCTTTCCATCTTCAGTCAGTATGGTCAAATTATCACGCCTCTGTAACAATGGAACAATCTTTCTACTTGAATAAGATTTACAAATGACAAACAAGAAATGGTCGTACACATTTATAATGAAGCTTATACAGTTAGACTTTGAATACGATTCTGCCATGGAAATGAATACCACACTAGCATCCAAAACATCAAATCATCTTATCAGCATGGCATACACTGTAAGCAAAATTACTCAGCTACAGCTTCTCCACATTTATTTAAATAAACATTCATTTACCAAAAATTTTAAACAAAAATAAAATATCATTATATAAATAAATACTCTTTATCCATTGGTGAACAATGTATGTTTATGGTGCCAGTGAGAGAGAGAGAGAGAAGGGGGGGGGTGGAGTGGGGAGAGAAGTGGTATTCTGTGCTTTTCATATGGATTCAACTCTCCTGCACTATGACTCATAACAATATTAGCTCTTGGATTCCTAATGTGAGGAAGGAAGATGTGAATGGTGCTTTAAATATATATCCTATACCAGGTGGAATTAATGGTGCTCAGTAGGTCATGTAACAAGCAAAACAATTACAGAGGGCTTCAGTGATGCTTGTGTTCAGCACCTGTGTAGCTGCATTTTTTCTTTGTGATTGCTGCTTAGCTCTTATTCTGTGAAACTTTGACCAGTATGTGTCCTATATAGCCTTCACTAATACAAAATTCCATAGCCAAAGAAGAAAGGTTATTTACAATGTTGTCAAGTGTATGGAAAGAAAATCCAGTGAGGGAGCATTTATAGTTCCTGTCCACCTGTGACAGAAGAGAGTGGTGTTTCACTGTGCACTGCTGAGGTTAGTAAATGAGATGAAAGGGATTCTTCTGCCAGTGAAGGTAGGTACTCCTTACAGATGCTGCCATGAAAACTGTACATGAAGCTGGTAAGTGACATTCTTGACTTCGATACAGCAACAGTTAGAATAATTTACATTTATTACAAAATGAAGAAAAGTGCTAATATTGTCAGTCTTAAGAACAAAACTTGCTGGATCACTCAGTTTTCATAGAGGAAATACAAGTCTCAGGAAAATTTAAAAAAAAAGTGATTTCAGTGGAATAACAGACGCAGCAAGGACTGACATCAGTCAGTTTTGGAAAGAAGCCAGAAATACTGTATAAGTCGTTGACACTGACCTACTATATGTATATATTAACAACAGGTCATGGAGTGATGATGGCATTGCGGGTTTCTTGGCACTTGTGCCCACTGCCTTTTTTGCAACATCACAGAACCTACAGGAGATTGTGACCATCCAGTGCATTAACTAATTGTGGGGTGTGGCGAAAGAAATTAATTCCAAATTGCTTCTGAAATTAGTAATGGTTTTGGATAATACATCTTGTAACAGTGTTCTGCTGGAGAAAATTCCCTGTCCTAACTGCACAAAAAGACATGAAAGTTTACTGGCAGAAAGATGTCAAAACCACAGGATATGAGAAAGTGACAATTCATTTCCTGTTTGGGGCAGGCAAATGGCACGGTTTGTTAGTCTGAAGAGTAAGCAAAGCTTCCTAGTGGAAATATACACTGTATATTTAAACGCAATGAAAAAGGGTGGACGAACTTATGGTTAAGTGGCAAAGAGAAGTCTGGGACAGAAGACAAGATGTTCTTATGAAGGAAAGAGGAATGCTGGATTTTGTTTTTGCAAGGGCCATTTAACAAAGCAAAAACACCGATTTCTAATCTACACACAGGTCTAGTAATCATATGTGATGTAGAGAATGACATAATAAAGATGGGAATTGTTAGTTGGAGACAACGAGCAGAGGTTAGAGGTGGATGGCAGAGAGCAAATAGAGAGGCACTTATCCTTGTATAGTGAAGCCACAGAAGAAGAAGAAGGGAAGAAGAGCAGGAAGTAATCATACCAGGAGGAATGACTGTTTAGTTACAGGTTCATGATGAGATAGTTAACAAACCAGTCCAAGGTCAACTATGTCACTCATATGGGAGTGGCTGCAAACGTCCTTCAAGATCATGGTTGGAAGGTCCTTTGTGAAGCCAGATTGAGCTGGTACCAATACTAAATTTCTGTTCCTAGTGATGTCATTGGAATTTTTCATTGACATAATCCTTCCCTCTGCACTGTGGCCTTGGGGTCAACTCAGCCTCTGACAGAAATGAGTACCAGGAATATTTCCTGCAGCAGAAAGGCAGCCAGTTCATAGGGCTGACAACCTTACCACCTTCATGCATCAACTGTCATGAAATATGTGAGCCTCAACCTCCTGGAACCATCAGGGCCAGTCCAGGATTGTACAGAGATTGCTTTACCTTTACCTTTACCTTGTACCAGTACTAGATTTATGTTGCTTTGAAGAAAAATATGCAGAAGATGGATTGCAAAGTTACAGTGCATGTACCAAACTCAGACCTCAGGATCTGATAATAAGCAGTTAGTCATATTTATAGTACTTGTGAACAGAAATAATGTAGAGACTGGGAAGTGGAGGAAAACAAAATCAGTGCAAGAATAAAATAATTGCAGAATGGAATATATTACTGGTAATAACTCAGCATCCACTTATGACGTATGTACAAGCATCATTTATTCACAGGATATTTGTATGAAGTTTTCATTCCATACCAGATACAAATTAATTTCTTCCATCTAAGGTTTGCCTCATTTACAACTCATTTCTTCAGGTCCAGTTCAATATCTGTGTTAAATTTGTGTTCAACTTTTTCCCTTTGTTATCTCAAGAACTATTAGATGGAGATGTCATTGTATGTGGGACAAATAAATACACAAAATATTTATGTAGACTAAATACAAAGATTTTGGTCCCCTGAAATTTCAGTGTTTTAAGGTTTCACCATATTAAGATTAATTAAAAATGAGATGGGTGGCATGTGCAGTATACATGAAAGGAAACGAGAACTGCATAAGGAATTCTGGTCAGAAAACTTTGGAGACTAATCAAGGTGTAGGTAAGGGGACTAAATTAAAATGTATTTTAGAGCAGTGCTTTTCAAACATTTTTTCTTATGTACCACTGTCACAACACAAAACATGTTCATGGTCCACTGTCACAGTACAAAATATGTATGTGTACCACAGGGTACTGAAAATATTAATGGCTACATTCAGGACATGGTTCTGCCAGGGTGTTTCAGTTGTCAGCTGAAACATCAGTGCTGTGGTAACATCAAATTTTGTAGTTGCTACTTCTGTAATTTAATGCAATTAGATGACGGAGAGCCTACGTTTATATCGGAACAATGAATAAATATCTTGGTATGCACTTTATACATGTTTTTCTCTACATTTCAGCATATTTAAAACAATTTTAATAGTGCAATTGTTTTTAAATTTTAATTATTAAAAAAAATAATACCTATATTTCTTTGCCTACCTACAGTGGTACACTTACCACCATTTGATAATCATGGTCTTAGAGAAATAGAATTGTAGGCTGAGTTATAATGGCTCACAGTAAGATACCAAGGGTTTGCTTTTGTAAATATGCGGGATTCCACAAGTTCCACAAACTTTAACTGAGGCAGCCCATTGTGCTGTTATTATATTTATACACATGTTCACTTGGCACAACTGTATACCTTTTTGACTTCCGATATTCCTGCTACCTGTTTTGGTTGTAAACAGCCATCTTCAGGCAGTCTGTTACAATTATATGTATGTAGGTACATTTTTATATTGCTGATTCCGTAATGATTGGATCACATGTTATTACACAGCAATAATAACTTCTTAAAATATATGTACCATATGATGTGGTACTCCCGTTAGATGGCCCATAAAATGTAAAAGATGGTACTAAATTCAACAAACCTAAGAAGAGAAAGAAAAAATGAATTCACTCTACAAAAAAATGGAATTTGCTGTTTTGTGAATGGATAAGTGAGTGGATAAAACTAAGAACAAAGGCAACCACCAACATGAGAACTGAAGTGTTGCAGAGACCTGAATGTAAATAATACATAATGAGTATTATTTTTATTGTACATATATTTTAAGAATGTGGTTTTATATCACTTCTGTGTAAGAATGTGCAATCCTATAATAACACTGTAAAAGCATATTTACACGTGATGTAATTGAATGATTGCTTATGACTGAAATATGTAGTGGAAACATCTAATATAAAAAGGCATATATTTGTGATAACTGAATGCATGCTTAAGTGTATGGTGTTTCCTATGTAAGACCTTTTCAACCCATCAGTAAAGGGGAAGACTCACTAGAAGAGAAATGTGAAAATTAGGTTCATTTTTCAGATTCACCCTAGTATTTTGATCCCAAGTAACATATCAGTTATTGAGGTCACATATGTTTATTACTGAGGCAACTTGGTTATACAGTTACTTTAATGCTGAAGGAAGATTCAGAAAATGAAAATCATGATGAACCACACAACACTGCTGCCAGTTGATGGAGTAATGAAATGTAATGGGCCTCACAGTCAATTTCCAGGTAACAAAGCTGTCATATCCTCTAGTAGCAGCTTTTCCTATCATAATTGCAACCAAAGAATTGCTATACCATCCTAGTACACTCTTGCTTTAATATTTCATGCTTTGAGATATGCAGTCTTCTATACTCTTACACACGGTATGTTGGTAATTTCTTACCATTTCAGGACAACCTATCCATCTCATCTTCAAGGGTCAAGTAGTCCAAGAAATCACGCATTTCATATTCCGTTGTTCATAGTTTTCTCCAAATTGTACCAGGTATAAAAGAGTTTAGCCTGTAATGTTTATTGAAAACATTTGGTTGGTTTCATTTGTATTGATATGTTTTAAGTATTCTCCCTGATAATGATCTTATGATCAAAACATGCAAGATTATAAATGTACTGCCACATTTTGATTAGTGTGCTGGTGTGACATCTTTGCTCTTTTATGTTCTTTGACAGATCTTTCAGAATTCATGTATAGAAACAAGAGATGTCTGGAGTTACAATTCAATACCAAAGTGTGTTATTTACTAATTTCAGCACAAATTAATTGATATTCAGGTACAGTGGAGTTGGAAAGGAAAAGGTGGAGAGGGGTTAATATATTTGCAAGTGCCTGAGAAATTCTGGATGTGAACAGGAGCTGTTTTGTTAGGGGCACATATGCATAGTTGTATGAAGTCACTAATGAATTAAATTTGCATTTTTAAAACCCTGTTTTAAAACAAGAAAACAATCATAACATAACAACACTATCCTTCATATCACATTAGAGTTTCAGAAACCTGAACTAAAGGAGTGTGTACTGCAGGCTGTTTTCTATGGAATCATGTCGAGTGTCATTCACAGATTACAACTCATTTCATACAGAATGCAAGTCACATGCACTGCATCACTTGTTCTTATTCCACATGTTCATGCTGAGCCTCCGCTTCCCTCCAAGTATTTTGGATTGTCTCCACTATCCACTGCCACCATGATGATTTACTAAAGAAAAATACTCCACAGATGAGTATGAAAATCCATGAAAGGGCAAGGCAGTAGTCAGTTTCTTTGACTGGGACACTTGGCACTGGCCCACTGAAGTCTGCTGATGTCACAAACAGTTTGCCCTGTGGCTCCATACCTGCACACATTGAAATCCATTTTAAGTTTGGATGGTCATCATAATAAAACCACTCTGTAATTGTTAAGTACACATTCATCACAACAGCCCTAAATACGAGTGAAATCTGAATAGTTTAGAAGCATTTGAAGAACTGCATTAATAAAAGGGCACCTGTAATAACCCAGTGGTCCTTATGAATCTGCTTCAACACATAGATTCAAATTTTAATACGAAGATGTTTATGGGTGCAGAGGAAATTTCTATATATTCTAGATCTTGGATGTAGATGGAGGTGAGTAGTGAGACCAACATGCTGTTCCTGGGGAAAGAGTCCCCACTATCCCATGCACAGAAGGCTATGTGTTATGGTGCCCCTGTCAGGTATCAAACACCAGTCATCCACCCCACTGCTAGCCACATTACTAGGTTAAAAGGTAATGTGTGAGTTACATAAAATTTTAGGTTTCAGTGACAGTAAAGATTCATGTTGTGGTCTTTGGGTTATGACGCTGCATAGTCGGGTAGGTGGTAAGTACTATAAAGCAGAAAGGTAAAGGTAGAATTAACCCTATAACCTGGCATGAAGGTACAGAGGAGGAGTACAGGTATTGCTGTAGTCTCTTTAACCTTGGCGCTAGATGGAGGCGGGTTGTTAATGCAGCACCCCACCCACTGTACCACCAGGAATGACCTGTAACCATTGTACAGGAGGAGGGGTTGGCCCCAAGGCTGGTCTGCATGGCTGCAAAAAAATCTTTCCCACACTGAGATTCAATCCCTGCATGGGCTAGCCAGTAGCAAGTTGCTATAGGGTATGCAATAAAAAGTATTCTTTCCATGCAGGTGACATGGAAAAAAGTCAAGGACTGTTAATGAGAAAAATCTTTATGTATCTACCAACAATTGAACTGTGGCCATTCAGTTGGCAGCCAGTCATTTTACTACCTGAGCTGCATGACTTACAGATGTAATAACATATGAAGCTTTACATACCTGTGTATTTGGTTATAAATTCAATGAACATCTCTAAGTTGTATTCTGAATCATTGAACTTTGCAGCTGGTCGGCCATTATGAAACAGCATCACGGTTGGGACTCCAACAATTCCATACTGTGTGTTGAAACTGAAAAATTGCCCAACTTGACTTTGACTGACTGACTATTTCCTTTTAGTTCAGTTTCATAGTGGGGCAGGGGGGGGGGGGGCCAAACTTACTTAGGCTTTGCAACTCCCGTTTGTCTCCAGAAAAAAAAAATTGAATTTTTTGGTTTGTTTTTAAAATTTAGACCAAAAACTAAA
>Ga0123354_10004450_pt1 | contig 19862 bp, 8 predicted proteins | sample TergutLab28metaG_2_FD_97872 | JGI IMG/M metagenome (GOLD analysis project Ga0123354, IMG submission 97872) | Labiotermes labralis P4 segment gut microbial communities from Petit-Saut dam, French Guiana - Lab288 P4 | ecosystem: Host-associated > Arthropoda: Insects > Digestive system > Gut ...
AGGTAAAGACAAACACTGTGTTCTTGTGGCTGACACCGTACGACGGTGAAGACAAACACTGTGTTCTTGAGGCTGACACCGTAGGAAGATGAAGACAAATATTGTATTCTTGTGGCTGACACCATACGCAGGTAAAGACAAACGCTGTGTTCTTGTGGCTGACACCTTAGGAAGACGACGACAACAAAGCATTCCACCGGAACATACCAGACCACACAGACGTATTCTAACCCATGGGGGCTGTAATGTGAGCCTCCTGTATTTTCTCAGATTTCTCTTTAAATAAATACTTCGCGTTTGGTCTTTAGGTTTTTAAACTATTGATCAATTTCAAGCTCATAATGACGTCAGATAACCGAACGGAATTTTATCGCTAAGTACCAGTGAAGCTGAAAACGTAACTGCTTCGTGATGTTCACCCATCCGACACACGATACCCCAGCGAACAGCAATGCGGTGGCCGTCGGTAGCTGGTCATGTTCAAAATGTCGCCTTAGGACTACGAACGTACACCGAACGCAAAATGCGACGGTAATGTCTTCCACTTTTACCGTCCAAACTATTTTACGAATTTCAATCGTCTGTCATGCTTAAGTCTCCTCTATTGACGTCGGACGAATTAACACTTCACGAAAAATAAAATCGACATCAGAATTTTTTGTCTTGCCGTCTGCTGTTCAAAAATATAAATATTAAAATACACAGAACTGAAATTTTGCATATCGTTTTATATGTGTGTGAAACTTTGTCTGTCTCACACTGAAAGAGGAACAGAGTCTGAGTGTGTTTTAGCATAAGGTGCTGAGGAAGATATTTGGAACCAAGAGGGAAGAGGAAAGAGGAGACTAGAAAGCTGCACATTGAGGAGCTTCATGATCTATACTACTCGCCAGATATCATTTTGAGTTTTCAAATGAAGGAGAATGAGAGGAGCGGGACATGTGGCATATATAGGGAAGAGTAGAGGATTGTAGAAATTTTGGTGGGGAAAATCTGAGGGAAAGGGAGCACTTGAAAGACCGAGGCGTAGATGGGATGATAATATTAAAATGGATCTTCAAGAAATGGGATAGGGGACTCGGGCTGAACTGCTCAGGATGGGGACAAGTTGCAGGCTCTTGTAAACGCAGTAATTAACCTTCGGATCCTATAAAATGAGAGGGCATTTCTTGACTAGTTGGGGAGCTGATAGCTTTTGAGGAAAGACTATGCCCCTTGTAGTTGGTTAGTTATGACGGATAGTCTATTCTTCCCAAATATTATTAGGATCAGCTGACCTTAACCCGATCGTGATGTTCGGGGTGTCTAAGGCGTGTACCGCTTGTCACTAAACGGAACCTGCGATCGTTGGTTCGAATCCCACTGGAGGCAGTGATGTATATCAGCATTATTTCTAACCCCCTCAGAACCTGCATGTAAGGGACCTTTAACACTCACACAAAACAAATATGTATATATATATCATAATTTTCGTACATCTGAAACGTTACTTTCGTAGACAGCAGGCAAAAAGATGAAATTTTGAGAGGTTGTTGTTGATGTTGTTGAGCAGAAGGCGAGGCCGTTTACGTGGGCCTGGGTGCGTGACTGGTGTGTGGCATGGTGGCAGTCAGGACGAGAGGACGACAGCATGGACCCGGACTACGAGGACACGCCAAGCGACATGGGGTATGCGACGCCCGTGTCGGTGGAGACGCCGCTCCAGTCCAGCGTGTCGCGGTGTACCTCGCTCAACGTGATCCGCGACCCCTACACCTCGGCGCAGCAGCAGCAAACTCCCACTCGTCAGCACCACCTGCACCATTTCGACTCTCGAAGTCTTCCGGCCTCTAGTCGGCTCGCAGCGCGCTCCGTGTCCAGCGACTCGGTGAGTCATGGGGGTTGGGTGGGTAATTGGATGAACAGAGGGCGCAGTAGCTGGTCGGATGGTTAACTGAACATATGGCGAAGTGGCTGACAGGGTGGTTAACTGAACATATGGCGAAACAGATGATAATATAGTTAACTGAACAGATGACGAAGTAGCTGACAAGGTGGTTAACTGAAGAGATGGCGAAATAGCTGACAGAGTGGTTAACTGAACTGATGGCGAAGTAGCTGACAGAGTGGTTGACTGAACAGATTGCGAAGTAGCTGAGAGAGTGGTTAGCTGAACAGATGGCGATGTAGCTGACAGAGTGGATAAATGAACAGATGGCGAAGTAGCTGACAGAGTGGTTGGCTGAACATATGGTGAAGTAGCTGACAGGGTGATTAACTGAACAGATGGCGAAGTAGCTGACAGAGTGGTTAGCTGAATAGATGGCGAAGTAGCTGACAGAGTGGTTAACTGAATAGATGGCGAAGTAGTTGACAAAGTGGTTAGCTGAACATATGGTGAAGTAGCTGACAGGGTGGTTAACTGAACAGATGGTGAAGTAGCTAACAGGGTAGTTAATTGAACAGATGGCGAAGTAGCTGACAGAGTGGTTAACTGAACAGATGGCGAAGTAGGTGACAGAGTGGTTAACTGAACAGATGGCTAAGTAGCTGACAGAGTGGTTAGCTGAACATATGGTGAAGTAGCTGACAGGGTGGTTAACTGAGCAGATGGTGAAATAGCTGACAGGGTGGCTAACTGAACAGATGGCGAAGTAGCTAACAGGGTGTTTAACTGAACAGATGGCGAAGTAGCTGACAGAGCGTTTAACTGAACAGATGGCGAAGTAGCTGACAGGGTGTTTAACTAAACAGATAGCGAAGTGGCTGACAGAATGGTTAGCTGAACATATGGCACAGTAACTAGTCGGGTTGTAGAATGAACATAAGAGTAACTGGCCTGATGGTTGATTCAATTACTCTCTCACTCAGTGGGTAGTTGAATAAATTTATATTTTAATGGCTGAATTGAAGCGTATAAGTCCGAATGGATTGATTTATATGTATATAGATATCTAGCTTAATTGATAGTGAGTGAGTGAGGTGACATATTGATCAATATTTGATTTGGTGGATGGATAAGCTACTGACAACTAAGTAACTAAATGAGTGATTTACTAACTAATGGATGACTTACTGAAATGAGTAGTGACAATGAATGCTGAATCAATAAACTGACTGCTTATCACGCTACCTGGCGTTACATTCTGGATTTCGGCAACATTAACAAACACAGCATCTGAACCAACTCAATACACATCACATCCTCACGAGCTATTTCCATAAAAACTCATTTTTATAATGCATGATCTTTTTGTTACGAAGATGGATGCACTGAAGGGACAGTTTTATGCCAAGGTCCCAAAACCGTGCATAATTATTGTAATGACAATTCACAGTTCTACATTATTAATCAGCCACTTCTTTATGTTCAACCCAAAATCCCGTTGAAATTTCAACGGGAAATGATCAAGAACATCCCTTGAAAAACGCCCACCGTGAACAGAAAATTTCTGGAAGGACTGCATACCAATACAATAAGATGGCAATCTTCGCAGAATAACTTTTTTTTTCACTAAGCCCTGCTGCTGTCTCAAAAATTCTTCCATCAAATACGTAAACAGTAACAGAGAATCAAGGATACCTTCCACTGTTGTCATCTTCTGCTTCTGTTCGTAACTACATACTAACATCCACAGCAACAGGATAAGGACGTCACAGAGACATTATCAGCCTTGAGTATGTAAGCAAAGTTATTTGCATCTTCCTACTACACCCAACAATTTAGAGATTTGTTAAAGAAAACTGTGAAAATATATTTACGTACATGTAGAGTTGTTTCTACGGATTTATCAGCGCTAGGTTTCTCATACTGACAGATAAACATCTTGCTGTGTTTTTGCATACACGAAGATGTTTTAATGTTTAATGCACTAAATACTTTTTGTCACTGCAACTAACTCACCATCTCCATGCAGCAGAGTCCTCAGCTAGTCAAGAAATTCCCCACCCGTAAGTTTATTACCGCGTTCACAACAACTCGCAACCTGTCACTATCCTGAGCCACATCAATCCAGTCCATGCTCCCCATCCCACTTCTTGAAGATCCATTTTAATCCAAAATATATAAATAACCAACAAATGCACTTCAATACTTTAATATTACGCTTCCATCTACGTCTGGGTATTCCAAGTGTTCTCTTCCCCTCAGGTCTCCCCACCAAAATCCTGTATGCACCTCTCCTCTCCCCCATACTGCTACATGCTCCGTCCATTTCGTTGTTCTTTATTTGACCATCCGAATAATATTTGGTGTGGAGTAGGTATCAAAAAAATTCCTCATTTTTTAATCTTCTCCACTCCCCTCTTACCTATCCCCCTCTCACGCCCGAATATCTTCCTGAGCACACTATTCTCAGACACCGTCAGCCTATGATCCTCTCTCAATGTGACAGGTTAAGTTTCACACCCGTACAAAACAACAGACAAAATTATAATTGTGTATATTTCAATCTTTATATTTTTTTAATATTCTGATTAATATAATGAAATTTTGTTAGATTACTAGGCAATGTTTATGTCCACTGCTGTATATCAACAGGCAAGCTTTAGACCTAATATACTTAAGATGTGTTTTACTCGCCCCAGGTGTACACAATACTCATTCGCCTGCCTCCGGACTCGGCAAGCTGCGACGGTACTGGCGTTACAGATCAACCTTCGATCAAGATGATAGCTGATGATGGCGTGTCACCTGGTGCCGTCGTGACTCCGATCAGAGGGGGGGCTCAACGCTTGGCAGGGCGTGTGGATAGTGCCACTAGTATGGGCATGGACTACACTCTGAGTCTTCACCCTGCAGGGACATTCTCTCCTGCAATCACAAGACGGCCATCTCAAATGCCAGACATTCGCATACCGCTCAATGCCAAGATCATCCCCAAACAGTTAGCTAGTGGCTCAAAAGCAATTTTAGCTAATGCCGGACCCAAACTTCAGCATCAGCAAAAGAAGAAGAAAAAGACACAAGAGAAGAAGGCTGATAAAAAAGCTGCCAAAACTCTCTCAGCGATTCTTCTTGCATTTATAATCACGTGGACCCCGTACAACATCTTGGTGCTTCTGAAACCACTGACTACCTGCACGGGCTGTATCCCCCAGGAACTGTGGGACTTCTTTTACTACTTGTGTTACATAAACAGCACAATCAATCCAGTGTGTTACGCACTCTGCAATGCTTCCTTCCGACATACTTATGTTCGAATCCTCACTTGCAAGTGGCACAATCGGAACAGGAGTGCTATGAACAGAGGATTTTACAATTGAACGAATTAATGTTTGTCTTTTGAAGAAGCAAGATGGAATAGTTGCCATTATCACTGTACACCATTCCGCCAGTTGGTGGAGGTGTGCATGTTGCAGTGTAGGTCAACGCAGCCCCCGCTGCCACAACTGTCGGCTATCTAAAGGGCTGCAGGTCTGCTTGTTTCTGCAAGCCCATTGTAAATGATCTGCAACCTCAGCTAAATTCAGCTGAATTCAACCGCTTGTCCTTCATTTCATGTTCTTCTTGGATATTCAATAGAAAAAGTTCATTGAAATGAAGGGTTAGATTTAAAAAAAAATATTCAGACATCAACCATTATTCATAAATATCCTTACATTCTGTGCGTTTTTCAGTTTTGTGAAATCGAATGAATGTAAACCTACCTTTGGTCAACAGTTGTATACATATGTGGGTATAATGGATGGACCTCTGTTATATGTCACAACTGATACAGGCTACTGGAAGCTACAAAACACATAAATCTCTAATACAATGTAATGGCTTTTATATCAGAGAATTTTTCATTCTCACTTTTATGAAAAACTTCATTGGTGTGTGACTTTACACATGACAATACTAACACAACATGTGGCATCACACTGCATGGTTTCACCCGTAAGCTCTAGGCAGTGGTATTCAATAGTGGACAGCTGAAGGGAACATTTTGATACAGTGTCGCTACGAATCTTTCATCTTTTTCCGCTGTGAACAAAAATATTAATAGAGTGGCAATGTCGAAAGGAACGTTTCGTGAATAAGAACCGTGACATGAAGCATAAGTTACGAGTTAACCAAATTGTGCATGATAACAAACCAGAAAACAGCGTTTTCCTCAAAGCTGTCCACCTATTGTCCTAACAGACTAGCAGTATTTGTTGTAAGGCTAGTCACCTGTTGTACTATTGGTCTAAGAATGCACTTTCTTTACATCCAAACTAGAGATTCTGGGAATATGAAACACACTGGTACAAAAATTAAGAGTGTTTACAAAGCTTTACCTATTAAATTTACTTAATACTTGCTTACTTTTAGAGAATAATATTGGAAGGAAACACAATTCATATTTCCGTCTACAATAATCTGCAAATAAGGGTCAGGTACTTGGGTTTGAGCAACAAAATTAGTAAGCACAACACAACATAACTGGCTTGTACTTGGGACATACTCATTTTGAGTCCTGATCAACCACACCAGCTACCCTGCATGAGTTGTTTACTTCAAATTCTTGTTGCACAACAGTTGTGATCATTTGCATACACTGTCACCACCTTCTCAACAGGACAGAGGCATATTTCACATGAAGTATTCTGGTATCAAACTCAGGCCTAATGGTGAGAATCTGGTGACCATCTGCCTGAGCTATGACATGGCCCTACACATTTCTTCATTTTTTTATCAGAGAAGTACTATTTAGAATTCCTCTGCGAACTCTAAGATTATCTTGTGGCTAAATCTGAATACCTATCATATGTATACCCCTGCTACTCTTTGCTACAGCTAAGAAGGCAAGTTGTCTCTAACTAAAGCGCAATGATATGTGATGGTCTATATTGTCTGCAGAATCACTGGTTTGCATGCAGAATACAACAAACCATGCTGAAATTGCAAATGTCTACATCCGTGAAATTTATCAGCGTTCACTGCTAAAGTGTTAACTGATACATAAAAAGGGCTCTGTGGTTGCATTAAGCTTATAATTAATATCATGTTTTGTTGTACTGCTGCATTATCAGGCTGAATGTATTTCAATCAAATAACTTGCACAACCTAAAATTGGAAATGAACATTTGAAACTGAATATAGATGTGAGTAAGTGTGTTGTTAAGTAGCCCTCTGTATTCCAGTATCCAACAGCTTGAAGACCAAATATGAAGTAACCATGGAAACTTGGCAACGTCCATGATCATTTATTTTGTCGCTCAAAAAAAAACTGTTCTATCTGAAAGTGATAGCTGCAGTTGTCATGCAAAAGAATAAACAATGGTCTAGTCATGACAGTTTATGTTTTACAAAAATAGAAAAAAACATAAGCATAGTACAGTGAAAAAAAATGTTTGCAAGCCAGATGGCTGTGTACAATTGTCAGAGGCTTTCAATTGTATGACGGGTCTTGTTCTCCAAATATAGTGATTAGTGTTAATAACTTGACATATATTTATGTCTAGTTAATCATTTTCATGTGAAAATAAGGGAATTTAAATGATGTTGGCCACTCTGAATATTCTTTTAATACACTAAAAGCATGCTACATGAAACAAACGTTTATGTATATAAATTGAATTTTCAGAAGTCTTCCTTTACGAATGTGTGAATGATCACAAGCAACATTAAACCTTACCCATGCAAAAAGGCGGCTTGAATAAGAGAGTGTCAGGAGTGTCAGTGTAAAAACGAAATTATTGCAGTTGTTTTGGACAAGTTTCTTGTCTTTCCTAAATCACCAACTTTAACATGATATTGGGCAATCCCTTCAATATATGTCTAAAATTGATCAATTCTGCACATAACATTTTGCGTAAAGATCAAACATAAATTCAGAGTGTCAGCAAACAACTTATGAATGAGAGTCACTGGACTGCAAAGAGCAGTCATATCTGTTCTGGTCTGTTTTCTCAGTGGCAGATGACTACAGACATTCTAAATGCAACGAAAGGTTCAACACTTCCCACATGTACACATATTTTTCATGTAATATAATACAATAATTCTTAAGGGTTGTGTGACCGTGCATCTTCCTCATGAAATAAAGTGAAATGCCAACTTGATGCAATTAGGTAATTTTATTGATGTATTCTTAGCTCGACACATTTCGGGTACACATGTCCATCATCAGGAGCAGTAGATGTTGAGATGCAGCATGCACCAAGTTTGTGGATGGGTGGTGGTCTTGAGAGCTGCCGCATGGGTCATGTGTACGGTGCAGATGGTGCCGTGCATGGCACCATCTGCACCGTAAACACAATCTATGCAGCAGCTCTCAAGACCACCACCCATCACAAACTCGGTGCAGAAAACCATACGCTGCAACTCAACATCTGATGTTCCTGATGATGGACGTATGTACCCGTAACATGTTGAGCTAAGAATACATCAATAAAATTACCTAATTGCATCAAGTTGGCATTTCACTTTATTTCACAATAATTCTTCTTTCCTTCATGGAAGTAAAACCAAAGCCAAGTTTTTAAGTCTATAAGGTCAGTGTAGACTACATAACCACAATGTTAATCATATAATTGTTCTGTTAGTCTCAGCATGGAACTCTCAAAAAACAAGCCATTTTCAAGGTACGATTAGGCTGTGACTACTTCCTTCTGTATCATTTCCAATTCACCTAATAATCCTAACATTCCACACTACACCAACTGAGCTAATGACAGTGTCATGAAATTAAACATAAGTGAATAAATAACAAATAAATAAATAAATACTGAGCTGTAATATGTGGCACACAAATATGTGACAAAGATAGGTTATGACTACTTTCAATCATCACCACCATCATCAGTGTCATCATCATCATCATCATCATCATCAGTCATAATTTACATCATCATCATAACTCTGGCCCTCGACATAGTCTCATTGATGTTTTCATTAGTGGTTACTGAAAATAGTTTTGCCTTAATACACCAATGGTATAAACAGTGAACAGAAACTGGTTAAAAATTCCTTCCTTTTATTGAACTCAAAAGCTCATAACTTTGCTCAAAAAAGGCCTACAACTGGATTGTCTTGAAACATTCAAACTCAGCTTGCAAATAATTGTTTTAAATTTACTTCTGTGTACATTTTCCATGTGGTTTTTTTCTCTTTTATGTTACAATACTGAAAAAAAAAACTCTTAATTTGCATATGTAGTCAGCGTGAAATAGCAAACGATATCATTTATACATTTACACTAAGCACTGTGATACATCAAATAAGAGGTTAATTTCTGAAGATGCACAGTACTGACACAACAGCCAGGTTTAGTACAACTGAGGCAAAACAATCCTCCTTTGTAGATATGAGCTCCCCACTCATCCTGCACAACATGAAATGTTAAGACTGCCGCAATTGTGGCATTCTGGATCTTGACACCACACAGACTTCTAGGTGTCTGGGGAAACACACTACTGCCATCCACAAAAGGTGAATGGATGCAGTACATTCCTCCAAAATGTTGCTACCCACCCACCAGACTATAAGGTGTCTCAAACCAGAAGACCACAATATGAATCTTCACACACACACAAACACACACACATGTAAATCTCAAATCTTATAAATGGTCTAACTGTTTAACACTTCCTTATTTTCACATGTTTATATTTTGTCTAGTGTAACACTGTACGTGTCTTATCATACGTTTGGTGTTCCTCAACACATGTTGTGTCAATGTGCGACTGAAAGTGTGGACAGATGACTGTGTGATAATAAGAACATCGAGTTGCTGTAATATTGCAGATAGCTTACATACATTCTTACCAGCTTCCATGTGATCTCCTGACACTTAATATCCTCTCTTGGTTGATACTCATCCACATAAATAACAGTGTATTTGATCTGTGCCAATGATGTATGCTTCAGAGACATTCAAACACAATTTATCCTTAAAATTTATAACCATTTGGATCTGTGCCACTCAGTACTCCATATTGACAGTTATATTTCGTCAGCGCATTACTTGTGACGTGAGTGACAACGCAGTTGTACTCATATTGCCTGCTGTTAGACCATAACATTTTAATCTGTGATTACATGCAAACTGCTGTCTGGATTCACATTATTTTGACTACTCATTGTACACCATAAACTACATACATCTTAAATAATAATAAAATGGCAATCAAAGTGCCATATATTGATTAATATGAAGCTTTTATTTGTTAGATTTCAATGTTAACTGAACCAAGGTAAGAACAGATTATGACTTTACAGCCATGTCTTGAAATGCATCAGGCTAAGATGAAAGCAGGCACTTGGAACTCATACAGAAATCAAACAATAAATATTGTATGTTAAATCCTTGATATTAATAAATTTTCAATCTGTGCTTCACTTAGGTGTTTGATTCTTTCATTAAGGCCTCTTAATGGAACAAGTTAGGGAACATACACACAGCATAACTAATTTTGGTGCATCTTATTGTCTCATTAGACTCACATGTAAAGTAGTATAGCTTCTAATGCATTGATCATAATAGATTACAAAATATTTCAATAAATATGATCAAGGGCATCTAATATAAAATTCTATCAAAGTCACTCTCATAATTCTCAAGTTATGAGATGGTGCAACAAAAACTCCACTTTATTAAATTATCTCTACAACTACACAGCTTATCGAAAAATTGTACTGCTGTAAAATGTGTGTTGTATACTTCTTTTCTGCAATGCTTGTTCTACACTTTGTGACACAGGTAGGTTACTCCATGTATAACAGAGCGGTAATATATTTTAGTAAAACTCAAAATATATTTCACTCCCAAAATTTTAAGCAAGTAACAAAATACATACACACAGAGAAGTATATATTCATTGGGTAAAGTTCTGATTATAGTTATACAACTTTCATAAAACTCAAAGGTTTACAAATTTTAATAGAATTCACCAGTATCAAATTGCAGTGGTTTGTGAGTCATTACAGTCAGAAACATAGACAGAGAGATGAAAGGACATGGCAAAGGTAACAGACACAATTCTGCAACTCTTCACTGCAAATGCTCCAAACAATTAATCAAAACAATATGCTTACAATTATCATATTTCACATTATTCTCTAAAATTGATACATTGAGCTAAATTTCTAAATTTTGGTAAAAGCATTTCTTCATTCACCAAAACTCTGCCTGTGAAAATGTTGTGTACTGCAAACAGCACAGGTTAACACTGAAATGTATAACATTAACACTTAATGTTGCCAATCCTTTGTGAAGCATTTTAAATGTCTCAGAATAAAGCAAAGATATCAGAAAACTATATATTTTATATATACAACTATGCTGAAATTTTCAATATGAGTGTAAAAATCCAGGCTCACAATGCCTTACAGTACCTTTGAAACCAAATTTGAGACATACGCTTCAAATAAACAAAATATGCTTATTAACTACAAGATTACAACTTATTAACTCTTACCTTATCTAACCTTGATTCTGTTGAGTTGTCAGATGAGTTGATGATATCCTAACAGCAGATAACTAAAATATGTTTTTGAAGCTAATATACTTTTTTTTTGTTTTCATGACCTCGTATGACAACTACAGTACACATATTTAAGAATGCATCTGATCATATTTCTCATAAATGTTTCAATCATGAAAAATACGTGAAACAAAAATACTCCCAATGCTAAAGCACAGACAAGTTAGGCAGACATAACCTCCACATTCATAATACTTGTTTTGTTTAGCACACAAAATCAATAGCATTTTTAGAATTTTAAATCTCCCTCACATTATACATAACAACAACTCAAATGCATGCCTTAACTGATCTAGGCAATTACATCTGACTGGAAAAAAGATTCTGCGTGTAAAAGAGAAAATAACACGCTTATATTCAAAATATTTCCAGGACTTTACAGGAAAAACAAGGCATTAAAGTATGTATGGAAGTTAATTAGTAAACTGTCAGTTCCAACCTACTGTGTGTTAATAAGTCAGTCACAACTTCTCAAATAATATTTAATTAAAAATCAGCTTTGGATGTAGGAGTTAGTGAGGTAATGGAGAGGCATGACATGCATGTAAGGCATTTTCTTTTCCCTTACATTGACAAGCACAGCAATTGTTATTTGTAACTGACACACATATACAAAAGAAAATATAAATTTTCCAGTTGCCAACAAAGAATTAAAAACAAAATCTTGATTAGTAGAAATAAGATAAGAAACAAATACACCTTAATCTTCAGTCTTGTACAATTGAACAGGAATGCTGACGAAACTCTGTTTATGTGAAAATTAGCTTAGTTCAGCATATCAGAACACAATGGGGAAAGCATCGTCCAGTTCCTATCTAGGCGTGTTCATATCAAATATGTGCTCAGCAAATTCTGTCAGCAACAAATATCAGTATAGATTATGGTTTTCCTACAATATAAATAGGAGTAATTTATTTTGTTGGACAATATGGATTACTGAGTATCATACAATTACCACTGGCTGTACTTAATGTATATTGAGTCTTGATATCAACTTCTACCATTCAAGTTCATCTCATACACATCAATCAATTTCAACTTGTAAAGCTCAAATGTTTACATTTTAATTACGGAGAGGGTGATATTGACAGTTTGATAAAATAACAATTTATTTTTATTAAATTTGAATACTAAATTTGTACTAGGACGCAGACACTGTGCCAGCATAATTACAATACCAAACTGAAAAGAAAGAAATTTAAAAAAATAGGTCTTTTGAAGAAGAGATGTGAAAATATGTGTGTAACTTTTATAAGGAAAAGTCAAATTTAAGTATGATAACACTTATTTCAGCAAGAAAAATGTAATTGTTTCTTAACTAATAGCTATTCAAAAATAATCTTATTTTCTTTGTTTGAAGATACTTAAGTTAAATTACATATCACCCTAAATGCATCATAACATTGCTTTCATTCTCATAGAACATTGCACAAAATCACTGATTATTTCACCATAAATTCTTGGTGATAAAACCTGTGTTTTAAAAATTATGTGTTGGTTGTACATGATAACTATAAGATATTTATAGCAACCATTTATTACTTGTGGTAGGTAAGTGATTTGTTGAATCCTTAAATGTGATCAGGATATTAAAATGCCTGATACTGGCTATTTCATTCAGTTTATATCGTCATTTCATTTACAGTAAAAATGTTCTAAGAAAAGTGTGTTCAAAGAGAAACCCAACACACGTCATACATCAAGATATAGTAGCAGTTAAATTAATAAAATCATTAGTTTAATGTCAAGATGTGTTGGGATTCTTAAATGTGTATATTGAAATGAACTATTTTTATCATCCATCTACTTTAATATTGAGATGTAATAATATTGTATTTGACGTAAGCAGAAAAATCATAGTTCACAATTTTTGCATCCAGAATTATGTTGTAAAGACTAAGCATAGACTCCTGCAATAGAAATGATTGCAAAATGCAATATATGCTTTTAGTGTTGTAAAACAAAACAATAATTTTCTAACAGCTTGGTCTGAAAATAACCTGTCTTTGTTATTCGAATTCACTTCAAGTTTTGTATGACACTACAGTGCTTAATTGTTTATGTAAATCCACACTATGAAACAGTTTACAAACAGATCTTCTAATCCTTGTACATAACCAACTTGACACTTAATTTTTCATGTAAGTTTATTTCTATTCTCTACATGTTTCAGGCAGCCATGTACCCATCATCAGGAGAATTATTGTATCAATGTGACACCTGGTGTCATTGATACAATAATTCTCCTGATGATGGGCACATGGCTGCCCAAAACATATAGAGAATGGAAATAAACATACATGAAAAATTGTGCATCAAGTTGGTTATTTACAAGGATCATACCAAGACGCACAGTCAACAAAACATTAAATTGTAAAAAGATCTTATCTTCTACAGTCAATGCAGCAACACAAAAAAAGATTCTTCCTTTCAAACTTGAAAATTTATTTTCCTTTTGGACATTCCGTGAAGCACATGAATTGATCTTCTAATATAAAATCAATCCTGTTGTGGTTTTCTTCTTATAGAGAGCCATCGTGGGTCACAGAACCTAACACAGAACTGTGAAGGCCAGTATGCTACACGCTGTGTCCACTTCCTTGGATCACCCACCCTGCTTTTGGGTCAGTTACTGACAGCACAGTGTGTAACACCTTGTCAAAAGAATATCACAAATAGTACTTCTTTCCCCAGTTATTCTGAAGACACATCACAGTCTGTCTCAGGAATTTGCATGAGTTGGAACTAGTAGAGAAATAAGGATACTGATTTCATAATCATTTAATTGTGAAAATGTATGTTCACCTACAGAAGCCAAATACAAGTGTAACTATTGAACGGATATAACTGTCTAAGCTACAATGAGTAATGAAGATCATAAACACATAAGTTCTTAGTGAATTACTATACCAAATTAACTACATTCTGTGTTAAAGTACTGTAGTTTTGTGATCTCTTCCTACAGAGAAGTCAACAGAAACCCTTCCTGGCTTTCATCTTTCAAACATGTTTCACCCAGCCAAATGTTGGCCTCTGTTGAATAGCAAGATCACATTAATTAAATCAATAACTATTTCCCATATTCGTCCGAGTTCCAATGCCTACACCTGTCAGCTCATTCATTAACAAGTTATTCAATGGCCAGATAGAAAGGCCCCCTGTCAGTAACAGTAATTTAATTTACATGACAATAATATTTGCAGAACGTGACACATGGACATAATTTTATTAAAATTTAATGCACAATGATCAATACAATTTAATAAACAAATTAAGCACTGTGAGTAACAAGGATCAGAAAGGTAATTGTGTACACTGTGAAGAGAGTAAAGATGATCTTAACGATTATGTGTCAAATTAGTTAAGAATTTGAATAAATGAAAGATAACTTTTATTTAAAAGAGATGTTATGACAAGTATAAGGAATATGAACTCATTACTTATACACACCCATGTAAACAAGTGAAAATATTATTAAAGTTTAATTATTTGGCTGTTTCAAAGAAAATTAACAAAATTAAGTGATACCATAAACATGATTCTGATTTGAGATCTCTGTGCTTCCAAAGTTGACATTTTAAACATAGATATTATTATAAAAAATTCAACAATTTCCCACTGATAATAACAACTTTGAAATTTCAAATAACATATTTATTATTGTTGTTATTAGTACTGTTGTTATTGTAGTTGTTCTGGTCCTCCCATTTGTCTTATTTTAACCACACTTTGCCTCCGCTTGGCAAAGTGAGAACAGTCAATATCCAAAATGGTGCCACTCACAGGATAAGACTACTTCTCCTCCCCCCCCCCACCCCACCCCACCCCCATTACACAAAGAGCAAAAGAAAAAAATGTAGAATTTAACATGAGTTCTAAACAGTGGTAGGTACCTTGAATCTCCAAAACACTACAAAATTCAACAAACGAAAATCTGAGGTAATTTCATATTGAATCTGTTATCCGTATTTCTTTTTCATATAAATCAGGCTGTACTATCTCCAAACATGCTAAGACTGTATAAACAGCTCAGTATTTAGAGCACAGTCTTCTGGGATGTGACATCATGTTGTCTAATAGATAGGTATGAATGTTTCAGAGAAATCTGCTCCTCCACCTGCAGGGTAAAAATGAGATAAGCAGAGAAAACCAATATATGGTATAGGAAAGGAATTGTTGGAACAGGCCTATGATTCAAATGGGAGTATTTTGTCTTGGAAGGGGACTATTTTTCCCACTTAACTAAATTATTAAGCATTAGTTTTCGCAAAACTGTGGTACCTGTTAGCCAAACTACATGGCATCACAACACAGAAGACCCTGTTCTAAATATTCACTGCCATGACAACCTAAATTGTCATATCAGCTCAATATCTGACTTACAAATATAAAGATGTAAATTTGGAAGTTCAGAAACCAACAGGCGTATAGTCATTGCTTAGCGCTAAAAGAGCATACCCAGTTAATAAGCAAAGCAAAATTTGTGTACATAAGTGATGGCATAATTAGTTCAGTGTTAAGTTATTTACAACTCAATGCAAGAATCCTACGATATCACACAAATCCCTATACTGAACTTTGTGAGAAAGTCTTAGCTTTCTTCATTTACAACTTATTGCATCTTAATAATCTGACCATGTTTCAAACTTCTGCATCTTTTCATAGCATTAATGAAATCAAAATTTTTTCCTTGTTTTAAGATTACCTGTATTTTGAAAAACTACTTTTGGACCAAATTATTTTCTTATCAAAAGTTCACATACCTAATCTTGAAGAGTGATAACTATGCATCGCATTATTGCTCTTTGTCCATGCTATTATTTAGAAGTAATAACAAACAGGTAAAAAAGAAGGAATTATTGATCACTTTCAACCCTACATGTTTCACTTTCCAGTGTTTCATGATGATGTTTCAACCAAATAGAAGGTTATGACAATCTTCCACTAAATGTCTTCATCTGCATTAAACCGCTTTACTAGAACTCAAGAGAAAGTGCCATTCATACTTCAACTAAAAAGTAACAAAAGAAAGAAATGAGATTCTGCAAATTTCACTTTTGGTAGAACAGAATTACAGAAAGTTACCTCAGCAAGGGTGTGTTCATTTCTGTACTGAAGAAGTCATCACATCCCTCAATAGCAAACACAAGTCTATATCCTAAGGAATGTACTACCAATTTCTGACTGAAAAGCTACAACATTATGCATTTCCAAAAAATGGTAGTTCAGCCTTCCAGGAAAGATATAATTTTCTCAGTACCAGCATTTAAGGAGCATCCACTCTTCAAGGTGCTTGTCAAAACACAGACCTCTGAACATAAACAATACTGTACATGCTCAAGGCACCGTACCATTGCCCTTTAGAAGGACAGCAGACAGAAACACTTAAGATTTTATGCATCATTTTGTCTTCAGAAACATGGTTTGGTGATTGGTTTCTAGGGTCTCCAGATAGTTCTGTTCAAACTTTTGTCCTGTTCCACCTAGGTAAGGGTATAATATCCATCTCTGAGATGGAGGTACCCACAGAACAGATAGGGTCATCATGAGACTATGGCAGAAGAAGCATACACTTTAACTTGGGCTGTGAACCACCATAGGGTAGGGTAGGGCTGGCATTTGCACATTCCTGAAGTTTCATCTCTGCCACAGGTATAAATTTCAAACTGTGAGTAAATCTGCAGATAGACATGATCAAGAATTGAACACAGAACCCTTTGAACACGAGTTCTGTGCCCCTGAAACAACTAGATTCCCTCTCTTTGGAAAAGTTTGGTGTTCTCTGTCTGCAGCTAAAAAGTTTAATCTACAGAAGGTATACTCTTTGTAACAGTATAATTTTGAAACATGCCATCTTGCTTAGCCTATGGGTAATGAAAAACCACGTCATATGTAAAATCATGTAAATATGCAGAGTAAGAAAGCATGACTATTTTCCATTCACATTGCAGATGTCTTCATTTGAAGCCAGAGAGGAGTCTGATTGACTTGCCAGATCTGTGTCATTTCACATCTTGCAATCAACACTGTGATTCAAAGTTTCAGTTTCTTTATTGCTTTTTTCCTTTACATCTCAATTCAGAGATGTGTCTGACTTTGATGTTTATACTCATCTATCAGAAATCTCTTTTTTATGGAATGGTATCAATTCCACATGACTTACTGACAGGTCAACGATCTTATACTCGAGCTCTGGATGTTAAGTGGCTCACTTTCCCTCTGTGTATGTAGTGCAGAGGTCCTGTAATTGTTTTGGGAAACAAATCATTCAACAGTAAAACTACATATATCCCAGGATTACAAACAAAGTTCTTATAAAAACTTTAAAAAGGAACACTTCACAACATATATAAATATAACCAATTGGATTGCAGGAACAGGGTAATTATTCAAATTCTTGAGAAATTTTAAGTTTGATCTTTTGTCTAAAAAGATAAAATTCCCCAATTTTAAAATAACTCTTTTCAAAATCAAACTAACTGAATTAATATTATGCACATTTTTAAAACCTGTAAAAGTGGCTTGTGTCACTTCACAGTTAATTACTTCATTTAAACTCTCTTTTGCCTTGTTACTAATGTCTACAATTTGTAATCTTCGCAGAATATTATTAGGCTGACCAAATAAAGGAAAATTAGGCATATGATGCACACAGCAGGGAGGGTAGAAGAGAAATACATACAAAATTTTAAACACAGAACATGAAAAAGAATACTACTTGATAGAACTAGGCATTGATGGGGTGATAATATTAAGATAGATCTTAAAGAAACAGGATGTCAGGGTGTGGACTGGTTTCATTTGACTCAGTAGAGGATAATATTGTGGGTTCCTGTGAACTCACTACTGAACTACTGGGTTATCTTGATCAGTTGAATGGTTGGAAGTCCTCAAGAAGGACTAAGTTCCATGGGGCCAGTTCATTAAGGTTTACACTCAGTAATTTCAGGAATGGCTGCATTTTTAAAACTCATTGTCTCCCATGTTAGTTCAGTCTGCATAAGGAAAGGAAATGAAGTTTACAGGAAAATATTTGTGTCTCACATTTCATTGGTTAATGTTGATGGTGTAATAATGAACACGGAACATTAGAAAGAGTTAGGAAATTTCTTTTGTCCTAATGGTTCCAAAATTAATTTTCTTGCCCAGGATAAAAATAAACTGAAATAACTAATACACACACCAATTATATTTAGGAGGCTGTAAACATACCTTTCTTTATTGTCAGCATACTTCCACCCACACATGAATTAGAATATGTAATTAACATTGAGACGTGTGTAACATATGTTACATTAGGAAAATCTTCCAACACATTCTCAAAGAACATAGTATACAAGGAAGCTGTTTTTTACCTCACAGCCACAGTATATGTGCAACACAAACAGTCCATCAGTGTGGAACTGTGCAATCTAATTCACCGTTTTTTACATTTGTAAAATGTCACTCAATGTCACTTCTTTAGCACTATGGCAGATACAACTATAGCAGTATGGCTGTCAAACTATAGAATACAAGTTGACTGAAATAAACTATACTGCACACATACTGCCAAAATAACATTCCTGCCAACATGTAAATGAAAGCCCAAATTAAAATCAAGACACTGCAAAATGCATCTTTTTATGTTTATTGGTTTATAATTTGGTCCATGTGTAAATTATGAGCATACTTTCAGATCACAGCACACACATGAAGTGGACAGACGTGACAATTTTCAATCTTAAAAGGACTCAAAAAAATCTGCAAGAACTGAGAGATGAAAATTTTGCAGGGTACATGCAGAAGTTGACATGCCCACAGGCTGAAGGTAAATCCACAATTTTTAAAGGTCAAATTCTCAGAGTTCTAGTAAAACTGGCAAAAGCTCTGTAATGACTGTTGTGTTCATATGCTGGGTGAGAGTTGTTTGTAACCACTCGATGTGCAGGTAGTTGCTGTGTACTATTATACAAGTTCCTGGGTTTAGACAGATACTTGGGAGACATTTATATATATGAAATAGTTCAATAATGTATTAAGGAATGAAAATAATGTGAAATGACGCACATTAGGTACAACATTTTTGTAAAATATATTCCATATATTATATATATTTAAAAAAAGAATAATAAGTTTGTAAAATGATGTTAATAAAATGTTGTTTTTTAAAAAGACAATGCCTCTAAAATAAACTTCATATAATATTTATATACTGTAACTTCACGGGTACTGCACTGACTTGCCTGTAAGTTCCATTGCCATAATTCATTTCAAAAATTTTAAAATTGAATTTAAAAACAAATCTATGTTACTACATTAAATTTATTCAACTCCTAATCCAGCTCCCACACACACACACACACACACACACACACACACACTCTCACACACACACACACTCTCACACACACACTCACACACACACACACACACACACACACACACAC
>Ga0123354_10004451_pt1 | contig 19862 bp, 14 predicted proteins | sample TergutLab28metaG_2_FD_97872 | JGI IMG/M metagenome (GOLD analysis project Ga0123354, IMG submission 97872) | Labiotermes labralis P4 segment gut microbial communities from Petit-Saut dam, French Guiana - Lab288 P4 | ecosystem: Host-associated > Arthropoda: Insects > Digestive system > Gut ...
AACAGTTCGACAAGATGACGGTGCCCTTGCAACAGTGCACTAAGCAAGAGCAGCGAAGTGTTGTGAGATTTTTGTTTAGCGAAGGCGTGAAACCTATAGAGATTCATCGTCGGATGAGAATTCGGTACGGTGACAGGTTTATGAGTCGTACACAAGTGTATGAATGGACTGAGACGTTCAAGAACGGCGTCTCTATTGTGGAGACGAGACGACGATGAGGTTCGGTCGGCGCTGCATGAGTGGCTGCGCACCCGTCCGAATGAATTTTTTTCCCGCGGAATCTACGCGCTTGTCAAGCGCTGGCGTAAGTGCATTGAACTAGAAGGGGACTATGTTGAACAGTAATAATATAATTATTTCAGTTGCCGTGCTTAATATTTGGGTTAGTTCTAGCAACACTTCCTACATTGGGGAGGCCGACAAATGAGAAGGAGGGAATTTAACGTGTTTGTAGAATCATAGTTTTTGATTGGTAGAAACTTCGAAAATCCGTTAATATGGTGTTTTGAACTTTTATTTACCTCAAGAGTCAAACGCATGCTATAGTGGAATAACGATTAAAGAGGAGTTAGTTTCAGTTAATATTTCATAAAACATGTAATGAAGGGATTTTATTTACTTTCCTTATTGTGGTATTGCTGCTTATGTTTATTTATTTATTTATTTATTTCTGTTACAATAAACCTTTTTCTTTGTCCACATTCGTAAGGTCCAGCAACCTTGCGCGCGAGAGAATAGTATTATCAGTGTAAAGCCTTGTGGTAAAGAAACAATTCGCCTGTTGTAACATAAGAAATTTCTGCTTTTTGTCCACATCCTTTATGTATGACTTTCATATGGTTGTTACAGTGAGCAGCGATTATTTCTCTAAACGTCTTTGGCAGGTAATTACCTCTGGGCTTTAAGCGGTTAATACACATCCATGTTGCACCCTGCGTTTAATCCGCGGACGAGGTTCATTTTCCCCGCGAAGCACTTGGCAATATTCGTAACTCTGTTTTATTGTCATATGTGAACACTCATAGAACAGCGGTAAGTTCTGACAATTCAACCGTCATTTTTCTGATACTGTGTAGTATGATATCGGTGCCAGCTAATTGTAGCATTGCACCCTTTATCTTCGAGGGCCTTCTTACACTTGCATTAGGGGCATGTTAGCAGCATGAATATCTACGTCCGGTACTAGGTAGCAGGATTATGTAATTGTTTGCAACAAAACTTGGCATTTCTATACTGAAGCCATGTGATGCAGCGTCTTGTGACCATCGGTTTCCTGATCGGAGTTTAGACGTGGCTGTCCGCACACTTTGCCACCCATGTGACTTGTTTCAATGCCAGGGCTCATAAAAGATCCTGGAATTAAAGGACCTTGTCTTCTAGGTTGAGACCCTATGTAGTCTGGTAGAACTTTTGCCGGTGTTTCGGAGAGCTTGCTACCGTCATCTTCAGGATGGAAGAAGTGTCAGGTTCCTCAGAAACATCGGCGCATTCCTACCAGCCTGTACGTTGTCACATACGGGTGCCAGTATATGGCAGTCTACGTGATTTCCGTCGTGAGAAATTTTAATCTCGCAACCGAAAAATTCCTACTTAAAGATAATGCCTACACACTCAGCAGCAAGTTTAGTAAAATTATGTAGGTCCATCCAGGCCGTATGTCGGCACCTCAGACGTTTATTTACTCTGAACTACAAAGGTGATGTGCAAACCAACTTTAAATTACCAAGTAGCTCCGGAAGTGTTCAGAGTCGTGCACTGTTCACAGGATATTTCGGCTGTGAAATGTCTCAGGAACAGATACCACATGCATGAACTTACAGCCACGAACACTTGCGTGTAAGGCACTAGTTTTGCCTGTCATTTGGCCGGAGTGCGGGTTTCGTGTGTAACACTGCAACAGTAAAATTGGGTTTATTAAAAAACAAAGATTAAACTGGCTAGGCCGTGTTGAACGCATGGCCGAAGATAATGTGCAGAAGATTAAGAGATGAAAACCCCATGTCTAAAAGAACAACTGGAAGACCTAAAACACGTTGGGAAGATGACGTTTTGGAAGATATAAAGAACATAAACACACACAATTGGAAAAAAGTAGTACAAGGTAGAAATAGTAGCTGGAAGAAAGTGGTTGAGCAAGCCAGAACGTTATATAGGTTGTAGCGCTTAAGAAGAAGGAGGAGAAGAAGAAGAAGAAGAAGAAGAAGAAGGAGGAGGAGGAGGAGGAGAAGAAGAAGAAGAAGAAGAAGAAGGAGGAGAAGGAGAAGGAGAAGGAGAAGAAGGAGGAGGAGGAGGAGAAGACACTGCAACAGTACTTTAAGAGTGAGCAAAGAATGCGTGGAAGATAATTTTTTAAGTGAGACATCCCCGTTGTGTTTTATGTGCATTTGATCTTAATAATATATTTTATATGGAATTACCACGAATATTTTAAAGGCTACCGGTGATACGAGATTTCGTACCTTTCAAAGCACCAACAACTGTACATACAAACCACTCTGAAGACTAGCCTGAAGATGGCTCTGTATACGAGCCGAAACATGTAGCTAGAGATACAGCTAAGACCTTTAATAAATTGAGAGTTGTGTATGACTATGTAATACTATTATTTTATAATTTTACATACATATATTGAGCGTGTAAGATAATTTTGTCCTAACATAGTTGTAACAATGGACCGAGGAAATGTTCATATAATGTAATAACGAAATTCGTATTTTATTATATTCAGGTAATATGTATATAGTGATCACCGCAGTGCACAAATATATGAAATATATAAACAGTGCTGTTATTTCCCCCTCCATCGCTCAGCCACCTCGGCCATCTTCAGTGGGAATTAATTGTACTGGTTAGGGATAGAGTACAGTGACCGGCATTTTGACTATGACGATGAATTTCGGGCTGCATAAGAGGAGATAATTTCTTTTAACCTGCTGAGTAATTACCAAGAGCCCAGTTGGCTAACGTGTACAGGTCCTCACGATGTTCGACCTCCTCCATCTTTCCTTTTGTTGAATATTTTAGGCCAACATGGATGCCAATTAGCGAAGGCACTGAACTTCGTCACTCCTCCTAACTTTTTAAATGCTTCAAGTGAGGTTTTTTTTTTATTTACTGTTTTGTTGACCGTGCGTCGTGATATATCCGTACAATAAGAACCAACAGGATGCACTATTTACTTTCCATTTATTTCAGTAAATAACCTCTACATGTTTCGAGCAGTCTTACTGCCCATCATCAGCAGGTACTATTTTGTATATACAGCACTTGGTATATGTCATGCGTTTATGTTGACTGGCTGTTTGGCAGGATCGAACGAACCGTCCCGCCTCAGACGAACTTGGAAGACCACCATACAGTAAACAACAAAATGTTCCTGTGTAGAATATATTTCAAGTACGTGAATATTGTTCACTGGACAAATAACCAGTACTTACATCAAGGCAAACAGTCAGCTTTGAGAATTTCCGCAACCACCGAACAACGAATCACCACAGCTCGTTACAAGAGGCGATAAGAGATACAAAAAGCCAGAGCCCCCCGGATGCTCTACACAAGGATAGCGTAAGACAGCACCTTATATCCGTAACATACAGTAATTCCACAAGCTACGCCCCACTTTTCCGGGACTGCCAGATGTTACTTGTAACACCATAGAGTTCACGCTAACGAGGGACAACTTCGACTTCTTCAGAAGCCCACACAGGCCAAAAGTGAGCTGTTTTGCCATAACCGTGATTTCTACAACACTCAGCCTATATTTTACCTCTTAAATTTTAAACAATCACATCTATTTTAAGTAATTCAGTTGTTAGATATGTCGTGTTTCCGCTATTTGTAAGCACAGTGGGATCCCAACATGTACGCAGAATTCACTGACTTGATTCCAAAGAAGGCCTGATGATGACCCTATAAAGTGTCGAAACATGTAGCCTCCATACAATAAATTATTTGTTTGACGTATACTGTTTTTATCGTTAATATTGAAAGTAAATAGTGCATCCTGTTGGTTCTTATTGTACGGTTTCAAGTGAGGTTAATTTCTCGTTTCTGAAGCATTGGCATGATTTAGTAATTCGCCTTGTTTTAAATCGTGGTGGTGAGTGGTCAACACGTAATAAGTTCACTGTATGGTGTGGTCATTCTTCTGGGACATGATGCCTCGTTTCTGGTTAGTCATTTCCCGACGTTTCGGAGGAACGAAATGCCTTTGTCTCCATGGCTCTGAGAGTTCCGAGAAAACATTTGTAGACTCGACATTTCAGGGCATGCTTCTTGTTGTGTGGATTTCATCCAAATAAATACTTCAAGAGTATTTATATTGCAGTTACGACTGTTTAACTCTGGGGTACAGTATTGATGAAGCCCATTTTCTTTGTGTTGGGCCATAGTAACCCATTTGTATTCAGGGGCGTGCAATTCCATTAATACCAGAGGGAGATAAATGCTTTTTCAAAGGGGCGCAGTAGAACCACGACTCAACGGATCATGACTACCCTGTTTTTTCAAGACATTACAAAAGGTCGATGGACAATAAATAATTACCGAGTCATGTTCGCTCGGGCATGAAGTGGCCCCGGGTCTTCACCGAAACAAAAGAGAACTTGAAGTTGTTGCTTTCTTACTGAAACGTACTAGATGGGCGCTCTTTACGCGCAAGGCACCAGTTCGACTTACGTAACGGTCCTTTCCTTCTCTCTGTGTTTATTTTCCGTCCGTCCCTGATCCAATATAATGGGATTAAATGGACATTTCTCTGTCATTTCTAATTACAGCAGAGCGTAAATCTGTACTGCGACTTAGCTTTCGGGGTAATTTATTTTCTTGTAGGACATACTGACCCTTGAAGATGAAAGCAACACGTTTCCTCGAAATGTCTTTCTCCTTTTTTTGACGTTTTGCTGACCGTGCATCTCAGTATGTTTATCTCAGTATTTAACCAACTTGATGCACAAAATTTGTTTCACAATAAGTTTTATTTCATGCCTCTACATGTTTCGAACACGTGTGCTCATCATCAGGAGGTCAAAATTGCATTACACAGCTTCTGGTATCATCACACCTAGGTGTGATGATACCAGAAGCAATTTTGACCTCCTGATGATGAACACATGTGCTCGAAACATGTAGAGGCATGAAATAAAACTTATTGTGAAACAAATTTTGTGCATCAAATTGGTTAAATACTGAGATAAGTCCTTGTCCTGTTATCTCATGACACATCGTTATGTTTTGTAAGAAGGGGGTCCTCAGTTTTTTATATTAAATATCATTACATTTTTCAAAGTCGTGTTATTCAATCGTATGTAAAAGAAGTCCAAAAAGGGTCTACATTTGATGCTAGTAGAGTTGTATGAGCATTCGGTTGAGGCCTTTGTCTGTACGCATAAAGTATGTTCTTTACTACAGCAACTACGAAGATAAGTGATTTGTACAGTATTACTAATATAGTCAATTAAAATATTCAGAACAAATATTGCTGTCGTTCGTATGTTCAACGTTTTACTTATTATAATAAAGAAATTTGATTTGATTAAAGTTACATTAAGTGGTTGAAGAATAAAAGACCAACTTGATATCACTTGTTATTTTATTTCACTTCTTATGTACTCAACATGTTTCGGACATTAATATGTCGATCATCAGGAGCTTGCGAACAAAACGACCGATGTGGTAATTCAACAGCACAGTCGCAAGCTCCTGATGATGGATATATTTAATGTCCGAAACATGTTGAGTACATAAGAAGTGAAATAAAATAACAAGTGACATCAAGTTGGTCCTTTATTCTTCAACTATTACAATGATGCACGGTCCAATAAACATAAGATTACATTAAGTAAGCGTACGATATAAGAATTCCCGCACCTTTGTCTAAAAGAACGCTTAAATGAACTCTCTTCTTTACTTCAGACTCAAGTTCTGAATCCTAGAAGCCTGTCGCAAAGTTCAAAAGTTTTGAATCTGGTCGTTCTCCTTACCTCTTCGTCTTCCCACATTTTTGGGATTGTAGCTAATGGGTATTATACTTTATTAGCCTACTGCCTTCCATTCTATTTGCGTATTATTTCCAATTTAATAAATACAGTTTTATTTCTAGTATATTATCAGTCTGTAGTGGATCTCAGATGTTTTCTCTTGTATTCTGTCTCACAAAGTTATTCCTACAACAGGCTTATTGAAATCCAATATGTGCATTGTCTGTCCTTTCTCTTCGTGTTTTCCTCATAACCTAAGCTTATGTTCTGAATCATAAATAAGGTAACGTGTGTGGCTTTTATGGTAGCGAAGTTGCCGTCTCTGTGAGCAGAAAATGTGGCAAACCTTTCCGAGTTTCTAGGCGTGTTCCATTAGCCTCGTTATTTGAAATAAAGGGAAAGAAAGAAAAAAGAAGGAAGGAAAGGCCTGTTTATTCAAGAACGCTGTCAATTTCTCTGATTATTAGTCATGGATGTTAGATAAATGCAAGACTTCGGCGCGTTTGGTGGAATGATACTTAGAGAGGAAAGGTGAGGTACTCAGTTAAATGCATGTCCCTTTGCCACTGTGTTTACTACAAATTCCAAATGCACTAGACTGGGATCGAACAAAAACCTCGAAGGTGAAATGCCGGCAAGTACCTACCTGAGCCATGGCACGGCCTAGTTTGAAGTAACATAGCTTAGAGGGTAGGAACTAAGACGATAATTATATTCAGTTCACCGGACCACACAGGTGGTGAAGTTCAGTGTCAATACTTCCTGTGTCACGGACACGTACACAGTTGCATCACCGCGGTCTGTACCGACCGCGTCCAAATCACATGAATACAAAATTTCAAAGACAGAGTCCTAATATTCAATTAAGAGCGATTTCATTGTGCTGCTTCCTGCAGGTCTTTCTAACGGAAATACGTCGTAACTTACTTTGACTTGAGAAAATTATATTAGCCGAGGAGAACTTTCTTCATCGCTATAAAATGCAGCCTGTTCAGTGGGCCTCTAACAGGCGGTCACGTGGCCCAACCGTCGTATTTTTAAGGCTACATAATGGGAAACTTCACATTTTCAAGAGTATCTTTCATTTTACATAATCCTATTATTTCCATCCATATGACCATCGTCTTTATTCTTCTATTAGTTCTTTGCATTTCTTTCTTGCTTCTTACGTTCCTGCTTTGTCTTTCTTTGCTTCCTTCTGTATTCTTTACTGTGGCTTACTGCCCTTCCTAGAAGAAAAGGAAAGTACGTTTGTCATGTGTGCCGTAGTGCGTTTTCTGTGTTCTTGGTTTGTTTGTTCGTTCGTTCATTTATTATTTTTTTTAATACATTTAAGTTTTTGGACCGGTTGGCCGAATTTGATAAATACCTTCATAAAGATTACAGCGATGAAGGACATCACAACACCATACGCGAATTTCCGAAAATGAATAGCAACATGGCGGACGTTCGAACTAGTAACACGAGAACGACCGTAGCGCCTTTTGTTTAGGGCACTTAAATTATTTGTGGCTATAAATTATGTCTTGGAAAAATGAGGAATTTCGCTGAGGTAATACTGTATAACGGGGACCGCGGTGGCACAGTGGTTAAGGTGCTGTGCTACAAATCGGGAAGTCGCTGGTTCGATTCCAGAGGGTGTCATTGCAATTTTTTATTGTCATAATCCTTCTGATCGCGCTGTGGCCCTGGGGTCGACTCAGCCTCTAACAGAAATGAGTACCAGGAGTATTTCCTGGGGGTAAAAGCGGCCGGTGCCTAAGGCTGACAAACTTACCACCATCCTGGGCTATTGTCACGTAACCTGGGAACCTTAACTTCCTCGAACCCTCTGGGCACCTCGGTCCTGTAATGGGACTGATTTACCTTTTACTATTGTATAACAGGAAGGTCACCATGTCGCAGATAATTTCTTCACCTGTCGCTATTATATCGATAACTAATGAAGTACTGGAAACAGGAGTATGAATTTTGATTTGTACGTAAGGCGTAAATTTGCCACCAGGTAATTCCGAAATATTATTCGTGAGCCAGCGTTTATAAACATGGCATCGATTCGAAGCTTTAAAATTATACCGTATCCAAGAGCTAAATGTTATGTAGGCTTCTACAGAATCTTCATTTAAAATATGAACCAAAGTTCGCTCCCATTTTCAAGTCATGTAGACCTTATAAGGCCTAATTTACAGCTAGCACCCAAGTTAATATTTTGTCAGCAAGTTTCGCTCAAACCCTGACTGAGTCAGGCGGAATGTCCACGACCTGACGTACATGACGCAGCAGTTCCGCTAAGCGCTTTACCCAAATCCTGTGCTAATTAGACCGCTGCTCTGTTCCCACGGACTCTAGAGTCTGTCTTTAATAAATTCCACAACGGTCGAGCGTCATTCACACACGTGCTGTTGAGGGCTCTGCGATATTGGACGGGAACCAAGCGGTTACAGCCAACGTGTAACAGGCTGATACAAAATATGTTGGCGTTTGGACTGCTCCAGGACAAGATTAATGGTGGATTTTGTGGTTACGGTGATGAACCGTCGGTTTTCATAACAGTAGAGGATTTTATCGTACGTATAAATACCTGTTCCTCACGAAATACGTGGTGTCACGTTGGTATGGTAGTTTGTTAGCAGTAATACGATTTGACTCGTGTTCCTTCGAGATATCCATGGTTCGAATCCCGTATAAGCGTGAAATCTTCTTTTTAACGCGTGGCTTTCTATGTGAAAATTCATGTAAAAATTCTGATCAAACGGAATGTAGCTGTACTGACGGTGTCTTTTCCAGCTCACCAATTGAAATATGCAGGTTAAAACTGTTGGTCAGGGGAAAACGTAAATATACAAATACGGAACCATTTTTTTCTCAAATAAATTCCGGAGAGAAGCAGCACGTACTTAGGTCCTTAGCTCTGTGATCTGTATTGCAGGTGGCCTTAGACGCGAAACCCGTTAACCACACGAGATACCGTCCATTCTCATTAAATCTGGCAGTGGTACAAAATATTTCAATACCTGTCAATTTTTGTGCAATGCTATGAACTTCAATCATGTGATCAGTCACCGTCCCGAACGTTTGTGTACCGCCTGAGTTTTAATGTGCCGGATTACTGTCGCGAGCAAGTATCCACGTTCTGTAAATCCAGCACTCGAGCCCTCGCCGGAAGGACACCTGTCCTGTCTTGTCACGGTCTTCCTCAGTCCCTTCACACGTAACGGCCGCGACCGCTTTCACAGTTTGTGTAACAAATTTACGGAGTCATTGGACGCCGTGTAGCCTATGCAACTGAGAAAAAAAAATTGGCAGAGAAATGATCAGTTCAAGCGTAACGCACATTGTTAAATTTCATGACCAGTTCATAATTAAGTACCAGGTACAGTTGTCAACACCTTATTGTAGCAGATCATTTTTAGTATAGTTGTTTCTTAGGATTGCTGGCGTCAGTTACGGAAGATTCATGGCATGCATTGTAAGTTAATCTGTCAGCGTATATTCGGGGCCTTTGGTGATAGGAAGGAGGGGAGAGATTTAAATGTGAGAACGTTAGGAGCTGATAACGGACGCTAGCAGTCCAGTAAGGAAGTCAGTCGCGTACGGGTGTGGTGTAGGTAGGAGTACAGAGAAGTGACTGTGTCAGTGTCCTGGAAATGATCTAGTTGTTTTACTGGATATAGCGCTCCATTATTTTATATCAAGAGTAAAATGAATAAATGAAACATAAGTGAAAAGACATTATCAGTATCACGCAGCGAAGCACAGGACACACACCCGCAGTAGGGCACTCTCAGCAACATACCCTCACATAACACGACATGCTGCCACAGCACCCTATTAGTACAACGAAGTTAATCAGTGACTATTTTTAATTGTGACTCTAGCAAGGAAAGTATAGCTCACTGAGGATGATATTAGGATCGAAACATGTCGGAGCAATTTTAGTGTTTTAATGTGAAACTTTTTTATATGTGCACCAGTTAGTATATTAATTAAATAATTTGCCGATATGCACGGTGCAATAATAACAATAAGTGCAATAATTAAAACTATATGTGATTCGCTGAACCACACCCGTTTCCCGAAAGAGTGTCACCTACCATACTGAGCGTCGGGACAACAAAGTTACGAAGGGCGATCACGTAGATTATTAAGTTACTAATAAACTTTCACCATATCATATACAATAGATCACTTGATAATCATGTTATTTTCTTCTAGCTTAGGTACAGAATTATGTGAACAGACGAATCACATTTCATGTATCTATTACCAATCACATGTCCAGGACCCTGTTCATTTAGTTTTTGTTTCCATTGCGACCATTTTTTAATCGTGGAAGTTAGGGATCTGAAACGCATGGTGTCAGCGTGCAGTGTAATGGGAACATGATAGGTAAGAACTGTAGGCGCCTGGGCTATTATGCAGCGAGTATTGGTAATTCCTTACCGACGTTTCGGGACAACCTGTCGGTCTCATCTTCGAGGGTCAAGAATCAATGAAGTCACGAAGCTTGGATTCTTGGCCCTTTAAGGTGGGACCGATAGCTTGTCCCGAAACACCAGTAAGGAATCGCCACTACTCGCTGCGAAATAGGCCAGACGAGCGCAGTTCTTATCTATTTCGCGGTGGAATCCTGAAATCATGCTACGTAGCAGTCAAATCGTCATAGAATTTGATTAGAATTTTGCAAGGAGGGTCACAAACGAATTTTGAGGCTATCATTTTGACATACGTTGCGATGAAAGGAACCAACCCCACTGTGGAACTCCCCATGGAGGTCTTACATTCTTATCTTAATTACAATAACGGCTAGCCGTCTAAATGGCTGGCCTAACTTCAGTCACTTTATGGTCACGCTGATAAACTTTATTAGAGGAGACTAGAAGAATGACAGCGTGATTACGCATCAAGTAAATCGACATGCCGACATGAAGTACAAGATTTCGCGTACTGCAGGAGCACATACGTAAATTGCTGAGCCCGTCATTCTGTCCGTCAGTGCGCATGTAACTTCTCGAGAACCACAAAACAGATTTTTCCTGAAATCAGAGGTAATTGCAAGACTTGTTAAGTCCTTTCAACTGTTCAAACCTGGCAGCAGTGAGGGCCACTTCACGAGAAGAGCTATAGGCCTACCACCGATTTCTTCCACAATTTTGTTTCCAGTTCATTATTCAGTAGTCATCCCACAGTCGTCACAGTAGGCCGAAAGCCTAAGCTACTGAAAACAGCGTTAAATTAACCATAAAAAGGAAACAAACCGGTCTGACTTACATTACGGAGGTACCTGTTTTGATTCTGTGATCGTTTTCCTGGTAACTGACGTTCTTCCTTCTTGCTACTAGCTAGGTCGATGCTGGCATTCATGGAAGGAGAGGTCTCTTCTCTTTTCTTCTGTCTTCCTGAGTCTGTTGTGCATGATCGTCCGTCTGTCTTCACTCAGTTAGGCCTAAGGCACCACTGTTAGCCTCACATTACGATAGTAATCTCAGACCCCGTTTATTAAAACATTTTGCAAGATTGGAGGTTCTCACATCACTGGTAATGAATATTCTAATCTTTAACCTTTAGACGCCTAACGTCAACTATAGTTGACGTACCGTACCGCTAACCTCCAAAGTTGCATTTTATATATTTATTCAACAAATGTAGGTACCGAATATTTTAAACATGGTGTATACTCTCCGTATTATTCTCTTAGAAATGCAGTTTGTTTCATAATTCTAACGTATTTGGTTCCTGTATTATTCACATTTTATATATAGGATGTGCTAAAATTAAAAGATAATTCCGGCGCCAAAAATGTTAAGGATATGAGATATTGTAGAGTGGTACATAGGTACCTATATTTTGGAGATGCCTGCTGCGTCCATCTTTGGTATAATCCAAGAATGATAGTTACTCTCGCGATGGAAGCAGCGGCACCTACGAATCATTCGTGTCTATATGCAGTTCTAGACGGCGACATATCCCAACTGCGTGGAATCGTCTAGAAACAAAGCGTTGTTGGAGTAGCATGGAAACCTGTGTGTAGTTTCCTGTCCACGAGGCATCGGAACTCGTATGCAACCTGCAGTTTTTTTGGTTGCTACAGAACTGTGCATTGCCGCATCGCTGTGGGATATGGCACAATCAGTATTCAGGCTGTGTGTGCCAGCCACTGTGTTCCCTAGGCTCAGTGCACAGTTGTTGATTTCAATTGGATATCAATGCTGGGACATTTGTAAACAGTGGAACGATGTGCAAACGTTTTCGTTTGTATAAAACATTTGTTCTCTTAGTTGCGAGTATCTTTGCGTTAGGTCTGACCACAGCGATCGTGTGGTTGTTTTAACATTACCACCACTACCAAAACCCAAACCATTATATTATCCATAATACGCTATCTTACTTAACCATTGATAAGGCTGGTTGTTGCAGAGGTTTCCCAGCGCTGTAGTTCTCAAGTATCAACACCACGTTCGCACAGCCTATAGAGGTACGCTGTTCTAAGCCACAAGGTTCCAATTTCTACTCCTTTTATTCCCTGTTTTATTTTTCTCGGATCTATTTTAATATTAGACCCCCTTCCTCCACCTTCGCTTAGTCAATTCAAGTAATCTCTATCCCTGGAGGCATTCCGACAAACAAAATTTTGTGTTCATTTAATATTTCGCCACGCGCTCTACCTAACCGGCCTATGTGATTCTCTTAGATTTAGCAGCATGAGAAGGGATAGGGGAAAACTACTTCATTATCTGATGTTTAAACGCTTTGTTTAAGCCAGCTATTTACGGCATACTTACTTCTGCACAGCCGAGTTTCTTGTCACTTGCATCCCCAGTGTCATTTTTTCTGTAGGGACCGCTCGTCAGTCATCCTGGCCGAATCTTTTTTTTTCCCATAACTACTCTACCCATCAATCTGCGGTCGCTCGCCTGCTGAGATTGTGGGTTCGAATCCCACCGGAGGCATGGACGTTTGTCTGTTGTGAGTGTTGTGTGTGTTGTCAGGTACAGGTCTCTGCGACGAGCCGATCACTCGTCCAGAGGAGTTCTACCGACTGTGCTGCGTCGTTGTGTGTGATCGAGAAACGTAGTGAATGAGGAGGCACTGGCCCCCTGGGGTCTGTCGCGCCAAAAACAAACAAGCAACATCTACCCATCAAAGAACCATTCTACTCTACAGAGAGTGTGGACATTCACAATAGTATCTCGTGTTAAGCTCGCCGAGGAGGCCTGCGATCGTTCCCAAGCCCTTCATGTGTAATTTGTTGTGGACAGATTGGCGGTGGAATATGTTTCTCTTGAGGACTTCGGCTTTCCACTGTCCGTGTCATTTCAGTAAGTGCACATACACATATTTCATTCGTCTTGCACCGACGCTGTACATTCTAATCAGCCAACAGCGTCGCTAAATAAAACAGTTCAGATCCCGTTTAAATTCGAATGCAGACTGGATTTATCGTTGTAGTTTGCATCCCCTTGTGCTATACGATAAAATACGTGTTTAATTGAGGTAATTGTTTCTTTTTGTACAGAAATATGTTAATGTATTGTACTGTAAGATATCAACATAATAATTATAACAATGTTCTCCTAGCCTCAAGTGTTTCTGCTTGCATACGTCATCTTCAGGTTACTGTAAAACGTAATGGGGTTTTGGTTGTTTATTGTACTTGCATGATAGCTGTTGGCGATGTGGCTTTTATATATATTTATTTATTTATTTATTTATTTATATATATATATTTATTTATTTATTTATTTATTTATATATAGTAGATCATTTGTTGTTATAATTATTATGTTTTACATCTAATAATATAATAAAATAAAAATATAGCTCTCCAGATAAGAAACTATTTCTTCCATCAAATTTTAGTTTTCCTTATAAACAACCAACGCGATGCAACAATAATAATATATCAGTAATTTCAATCAGCTCAACATGTTTCGGGCGATAATTTCGCCCGAAACATGTTGAGCTGATTGAAATTACTAATAAATTGTTATTGTTGCATCTAATTGCTTGTTTATACTATTGTATCAGAGATGCACGACCATACAAACATCAAGTTTACTTTTCTTCTTCATTTATGACACTCTTTGGGCTGTGATAAGGACAGTTAGACTAAATTAAGTGAAACTTAAGATAAAGGTGTTTAGAGTTTTGGCACCTTTCAGTTTGTTTAGATAACTACTAACACTTCGGAAGATATGTCTAAATGAAATGTACTGCGAACTGCCGTCTGCATTGTCCAGTGCAGACGGAAACCGTAGAAAACCACTGGCGTTTAATCAAACATGAAATGAATAACGATAATTGAATAGCACAGACATGTCGCCGCGCGATGCCGTATGTCGATATTCGTCAGTTTTCTGTTCATGCCTAGCCTGCACGTTTTACGAAGCCGACTGGACTGATTGGACAGTACGAGCGGTTGAACGGTTGTTGTGTCTGTTATGAACAGCAAAAATGTTGTTTTAAATTTGGGTCTCGTTAGAGCGGTTTTGCTGTGATGTATATAATGGAGATTGAATAGTGAAATCGTGAAGAGAGAGAGAGAGAAGAGTTAAGGCTAGAGAAACTTTGCATAATAATTATGAAATTAGAAGACGCCATTTAAAAACCAACCACTCTACATCGGGTATTAGAGAATGCTTTCCTATGAATAATAGATGACTGATCTTTAAAACTGGATTAATTTGATTTGTAATGAAACCTGATTATCATGTTTGTGACTTCTAACTCTGTATAAATGTACTATGCCTGCTGTTTCAATTGTAAAATATTTTATCAGTGATAAGTTACACTTACATTTGCTGAGTTTCTAGGCTTTGTTTCTCTCGCCTCACATTTAAAAAGTGAGAATCTGTTGGTTTGAAGCTTGTTATATGCAGTGTTGTTCCTATCTTAACACTGTGTGACGTTGTTTGGCTATGATATGATATGCGAAGAGCGAAACCATTATTACAGTAACGTGACACTTCCGTTGTAGTGTGAGTGAAGACTGGGATAGTTAGCAAGCAAGCAGACGTAATTTTGTGTCCACCTCTAGCATTTAAAAGGAGATGGTCTAGTTTGTGTCAGAAATAGTGTCTTCAGGCCTGCTTAAATCCTGTCTTCACTACAAAAGAAAATATACTTTCAGTGACCCTTGGACTGTCATAACTCCTTCTGCGCTATGCATTTTATGTGCGTGTATTACATAACCTACTAGTTTACATTTTATTTTCGTCATTTACACGTATAACTGGCCTGCTGATGAAGAGTGCCGTCATCGCTGCTGAAAGACGAAGAGGGTGACGGAACTATGACCTGATTCCTCCCGACTCTCCGCCTCACTTTAGGGGCACAGCAGAAGTTTATCTGCAAGGAAAGGGGACATACCGGTGTGACAGTTTGCAAGTTAGTGATGTTTGGCACAAGCAGGTCTCAGTAACCCATTTCACTTGTCACAAATCACAACACGTGAATTTCGAGGGGAACTGGTTAGCCGGGGGCTAGTGACGTCACGTGATACCCACACCTGTGTCGTTCTGCAGATTGTCTTCGGAAGACTGAAACACGTTGCAGTTTATCGCTATGTATTGACGTTAAGACATAAAAACAGAAGCGGTTTTTGGCAGTTCTGGACCTGGTAACTTTGCTCCAATCAAAACGTTTCTCACTTGTATTCGTGAGGTGCCCGGTTGAATCCAGGTCGGGACGCAAAGTATCGTCACTGAGATTGTGCGTGGCTTTCCTCTGTACTTCCGTAAAAATACCGGACTAATGCCTCAGATGTGGCCACGATCGTTCCTTGATTCGTTCCATTGCAGTTTCAATAACCCCGTACTGTTCAACGCTATTGACTGAAGCTAGTGTGGACTACCGACAGCGTCGTTAAATATACCACAGTTTTATTTTCACAAAGTGTCGTGCGTTTCGAAAGTACACGTGTAAACGTACCGGTATTTAAAGTTATAAAATGTATGTCACTCAGTGCCCTGATCTACACGAAATCTGTCACACGAAAATGTAGAAAAAGTGAGTGTGAGGCAGTCTAAACACAACTATATTTGGTGTCTATAGCTAGTGATGGTGGGTAGCTATCAGCAACTACATGTTTCGACCATCATGGTGGCCATCATCAGGTTGTACGGACAAAAGTAAACAAACTAATACAATATGCAAATTCAATCAGTTCGATGTCGAGATTTGCATATTGTATTAGTTTATCTGGGGAGACAGCGCTGGCACAGTGGTTAAGGTGCTGTGCTACAAATCGGAAGGTCGCTGGTTCGATCCCATTTGGTGTCATTGGAATTCTTCATTGACATAAAATCCTTCCCATCGCACTATGGCCCTGGAGTCGACTCAGTCTCTAACATAAATGAGTACCAGGAGTATTTCCTTGGGGTGAAGGCGGCCGGTGCGTAAAGCTGACATCCTACCACCATCCTGTGCCGTTGTCACGAAATCTGGGAACCTTAACTTCCTGGAACCCTCTGGGCCACTCCAGGCCTTTTGGTGTGTACAACCTGATGATGGTCACCATGACGGCCGAAACATGTAGTTGCTGATAGCTACCCACCATCGCTAGCTATAGACACCAAATATAGTTGTGTTTAGACTGCTTCACACTCACTTTATACATTGTGACCTAATACACAACGAGGATGTCGCACCTCATATCTGTCACACCAAAGTCGGAGAATAAATGAGGAATTTCAGACAAAAATTCGGTTACTTACTTCAGCAGTGTATGTCTTTAACGGCGTCGATTGTTGCGAAACCCGCAGCTGTTCAACAGATAACAGCTCCAAAAGTCAGTGTGTCCGAGATGACATTTTCTCGATGCGCCCGCAACAAAATAGCCAGCCGGTGATGCAGCGTAAAGACTCAGAAGAACGGATACCTAGATTCTGTACGACAGACGATTTAGTCGCTGATAATAGGTCAGAGAACAAGGGACGGATGGCGCTTGTGGTCTACAAATACGGCGCATTATTTGTTCTTACTCGAAGCGGTAAGCCTAAAAACCAGCCGCTTAATGCTGTTTAGAGAAATAATGGCTGTTTGTTGTGCGCATCTTAAGGAGAACCTAAGGGTAAATAAGATCAAGTTCACTCTAGAACAAACCATGAAGATCCAGAGGGCAAGTAGAGGTATAGCTCTACTCTTTTTTTAACCTCGGCACTAGGTGAGGGTGGGTGTTCAATACCACACCCCGGCCGGTTTACCCCCACGAAGGAGACCCGGTACCACTTTGCACAGGAGGCTGGTGGGTCCCAAGGCAGGTCTGGACGAGTGCGGAAAATCTCGCCTCCAAGCGGGATTCGATTCCCGGACCTTCCAGCTCGTAGCGAGTCGCTATACCACGTAAATGCATTATTTTGGAAAGGTGGAGAATGTGTGATACAGCAGGTGGTACGTAGGTTATAATGAACTTCGAGCTTTAAACTTTAAAGTTCTAGACACGGTTTCATTTACCCGTATTACTGAGACTCAAAGCATCCGTCTTGCGGTATCCACCCGGATCCGGCTGCGCAGACAATGAGTATACTTTTTTTACATTAATAATACAAAGCATATGTTCCGCCATGATAACGCGTGTCTTCCGCAGGACGGGTGCTGGCGCGGTTCAAAGCTAAGCGGCTTCATTAACACTTATTCATCTGCTATATTTGGCTGTCCCTAATGTTCGGTCCATTAATCGACCAACGATAATCAGTTAAACTTTAAGATAATTTTCGACATCCATCTCATGTCCCTATCCTCTCAATCACAACTGAATTGAAGGAAATTCAAAGGAGATAAACACTTCCACATTTTTTTTTTATGAAACAGTGGAGATGCCTGTGACAGCAAATTCATGTCTACCAACCGAGAGACGAATTCTGAATTTCCTTCTAAATTCCTACCGCCTGCCCGAGCGTCTATTCATGTTTCGCTGGAGACGGCATTATATGTTGTACATACTTAGAAGCTAAATTTAGTGACAGGTATGCAAGATGATTTCCGTTGGCGCGTCAGAAGGGAACCACTACACCTGTTATAGCAAGTGCGAAAGAAAGATTGTTTCTGCAATGGAGAAGAGTTCAGGTCACCCACAGGTCACTGACAAAGCAGTTTCATGTGTAAGGTAAGCCTTTCAGTGCAGCCCACTGAACTTACAGAGGTAGCTGTGAAGTGAATTTTCCTCAAACAAAAGTCCGGCTTATTCTGTGGAAATGTTTACAGCTGAAAGCTTACAAGTCGCAGGCATTTAGTGCAAACTTTAAAACATAACTATAGTCACAAGCAGCCGTAGTTCTCCTGTGAGCTTCAAGAGAACGTGAAGAGGTCGACGTGGCTCAGCAAGTTGTTTCCATTGACGAGATTACATTTCACTCAGACGACAAAGCCAAACGCCAAAACATTCCTTGCACGGGTATTCAAAATCCTCACTACGTCACTGACCATGCGCAGTTATCCCCGAATGTGAATGTTTGTTATACCGTTTATGATAACGAAATTTAAGCTCCGTTCCTTTTTCACATTAAGAGCAATATAAGAGAGCATTTACCTGGGTGTAGTAATTTTTTTATATATGCTTGAACGTCATGAACATTTGGCTGATTTTATCTTCCAGCAAAACACGACGCTTCTGCACTTCCTTCCGTAGGTGCGAAACGTTTGAATAACACAATACCACAGAGATGGATAGGAAGTGGTGACGAAGAACGTGATACTTGGTGCTTCTGGCCCCGCCAGCTTACTGTACTTACCGTGCGACTGCTTTTTGTGGTGCTGTGTAAAGGATGCGGTGTTTGTGCCACCGTTGTTAGCAGAAATTCCTCGACTGGAAGGCGTGATCAGCGAAGAATTTATCAAAGACGTACTGGCAAAGGTCTGGGAAGAAATGGGAATGTGGAATCCCGTTGTCCGTTTGACGCCTGGCTTTCACATCGAGGTTCCTTTAGCGCTTATAGAAAACTTTCTAGACTCTGTGCCGATCTGTGCAAGTCCCATGAATAGTGATGCCAGTCTGAATTTATGTACATATTCAGCTTTTTGCGCTTCTTTGTGAATAGCCCTGTACTTCCTCCAAACTTATTCCACGAAAACGAAAACTGGAATAGAAATCGCACTTACAGCAATTTATAACCGGTTTTTTTTTTATTTTGTTTCAACTCGATTCCACAACCATGTATTCGTCCTGCTTTCTGAACATGAATATTCCATCACGTTAAATCATAGTTCCTTTCTATGTCTTCTTCTCGCCTCACATGCCGGATTGGGAGTCGAGCACATAAGCGATATTACTCCCCATGCTATGACGAACACTGTTAGGCTACGCATTGATTCTCACCTTTTGACAAGGTATATGGAAACGCTTCCTTGGTGGTTCATAGCCCCTTTCGGTAGCATCATACTCTTTTAACTCAAAAACCCTTCCCCGTCTTCAGGTGTCATCTTCAGGCTTACCTATCATTCTGTTTCATTGACACATAATGGGTATTGGTGGCGACGAGATTAAATTAACTTATGTACTTGACTATAACGTGTGAGCACAGGTTCTACGATACGTTTCTGTACCTTCAAATACTGCGTTGAAAAACCTTGCGTATTTGCAAAGAAAGTTCTAGTCGCGTGCATGTGTGTTAAAACTCCAGCATTTCGTTGGCTGCATGACGGATACATGGGGAAGTTTTACCTTTTTGTGTGAATATAATGTCCGTCTGCAGGTTATAGCAACGACCAGCATAAGCAGCTTATCTTGCGGAGACCTTTGTTACGTAAAGCCTGTGCCTTCTGAAGTGCTTCTTCTGTATCCGAAAGTCAGAAAAAGCAAACCTTCTCTCCCCCCCCCCCCCCCCCCCCCCCCCCCCCCCCCCCCCCCCCACAACATCCCCCCTTTTTTTTTTTTATTTCCTCTTC
>Ga0123354_10004452_pt1 | contig 19857 bp, 11 predicted proteins | sample TergutLab28metaG_2_FD_97872 | JGI IMG/M metagenome (GOLD analysis project Ga0123354, IMG submission 97872) | Labiotermes labralis P4 segment gut microbial communities from Petit-Saut dam, French Guiana - Lab288 P4 | ecosystem: Host-associated > Arthropoda: Insects > Digestive system > Gut ...
ATAATGATGCCCGAAACATGTTGAGAAATTGTTAAAAATAAACATCTAACTGTTGCATCTTGTTGGTTTTCTCTCTCACTTCACAATTTGCTCACGATGCACGGTCACAGAAACCTAAAGCAAGTACACATGTTACCAAAACACCCACACATTACAAACCCCACACATACACACGCCCACACATTACAAAACAAGTTAAAACAACCATAGTACAAGTTAAAACATCCACAGTACAAGTTAAAACAAATACAATACAAGGATATGTGGCGAAATGCCAAAGCTATTCGGAAAAAAACTGGTCAACAAAATTTTACTTTTTTCGGCCCACAGACTTCAATAGATGAACTTGGTAGTACTTATTATGCTGAATTCAGATATGTACAAAAAAGTTTTTCTATCAGGCAGGGTTTCAATGATACAGAGGAATTAAATGTGTAAAATAGTACTTTACGCGCCTATGAAACAGACAGAAACTTTCCTCTAAAATGTACAGGAATATGAATTTTCGCCGGTATTTAGTGTCAGGTACATCCATCTTCAGTGTCCAGCAAAAGTCTGCCAACATACTTGAGGTCCACTTACCTTGGTACCGCTTTCCCATAGTTATAATATCTTGGTGAAAACTTTCACCGTGTTCGTCACTAACTTTGCCGAGGCTTTCCGGAAAAAAATCAAAGTGTGACTCCACAAAGTGGATTTTCAGACTCATATTGCATCCCATAGCTTTGTACGAAGTCAACAGGTCCTGCACAACATCCTGATGGTTCTCTGCTTTGTGATTTCCTAAGAAGTCCTTGCAAATCCTCTTAAAAGACAGCCATGCATTTCTTTCAGTCTCATTCAGGTCTTCATCGAACTGTTTGTCTTGCATCAGTTCCCTGATCTGGGGTCCTATAAATATACCTTCCTTGATTTTTGCGTCACCCACATTTGAGACCTTATTCCTCACACACTGGAATCCACGGCCGGTTTTATCCATACATTGCACAAAGTTTCACATGAGACCCAGCTTTATGTGCCAAGGTGGCAGATAAATTTTCTCCGGAAGAACAAGAGGAGGACTGACGGCATTTTTCTCCCCTGGCGTCAGTGATGTTCATTTAGGCAACATTTTATTTACATAGTGATTCTTCTTGTCTCACTTATCCCACTCGCACAGGAAACACCAGTATTTTGTGTAACCGAGTTGCAGTCCCAGTAACAGTGCCACAACCTTGAGGTCACCACATAAATACCACTTAAATTCGTCATACTTAATCTCTTCCAAGAGTAGCTTCATGCTTTCATAACTTTTCTTCATGTTGGCTGCATGAGCCAAAGGAACGGAGTGGAATCTGTTTCCATTGTGGAGTATTACCACTTTCCAGCTCACTTTTGATGAATCAATGAACAAGCGCCACTGATCTAGGTTAATTTCATGGCCAAGAACTTCTATTACGGAACAAATATCATTGCCAAACACGACACCATCTTCCTGGGAGAGGAAATCCTTGAATTCTTCATGGCGCCCGCGGAAAAACACACCTTAGTGTCCTGGCGCAGAAGATTCCAGCCCTTTAACCTGGAGCGAAAGGTGTGGGTGATAGAGAAATTCTGGAAACTTATTTGAATTCAGAGACCAAAAATACACCAGCAACAAACATTTTTCCTCAGGGGACAAAAACCTTGTTGACCAGTGTAATTGGCGATCCGGATAACCAGCGTTCGGATAAGTGGAGTTATACGGTATATGTACACGTACATGTGTGCAGATTTATTGGTTATACTGTAAGAAACAGTGTTTGGCAGCAGGGTGCTGGAGGTAATGTTTGTACCTGAGAGGTGTATTGTCGTGTATTGGTGTCGGATACATGACACAGCACTGGCAAGAGAACTGTAAGGACGAAATTTGGCGCGACAGTAGTCTTTCGAACTATACCCTCCCGCAGACAAGCCTAGAGCCTTACCGACACTGTAATTCGTTCGGTAACACTTCTGAAATAAGAGAATTAATAGCTGTAATATGCTTGTAATATGTGTGTTGGCTAAGTGCTTGTGAGTTCAACACTGAAGTCTGCATCACCGCTGACAAGTTTTCTAGAAGGAGCCTCTCGCAATAACGCCTCATTCAGAAGGACGTGTATGTCGCGTTAATGAACTTTATCAGAATTTAAATTTCTGTAGATTTTGTTTTTAGAATTTTTATAACTGGTACGACAAAAGAAAACCTCTTTCAAAATAAACTGAGCGAGAATTGCCTGTGTCGAGCGTGACGACGCTCTTAGACCGTCTCTGACAGCTCGGACAGCGAAGTTCGATTTCGTGCTGGAACTCATCCGTTGTCATGGAGATCTGCAATAATTTGCGTGTCTCTCGGTGGGCACTGGACATGTGGTGGCAGCACTGCAACCAACTTTTCGTACTGAGATTAGCTGTATTTGTCATGGTTATTGAGAAGCTGATTGTCACTTAGACACTTCCGAAATACCCGACTTTTTTCGACCTTGAAGACTTACTGGATTGTTAGACAGGAATATGTGGATGTTTGAGGATATGTGTTATACTGAAGAAGTGTTTATTATGCGGGTGTTATGTTACCTTTATAATGCAGAAATAATCTCATATTACAGTAATGTTTCAGTGCAGAAATAAACTCATAGTGAAACTACGATTGCAATTCAGAAATAATTTATTACTTAATGTTCATTTATTACGCGGAATTAACATCCAATTATATGTGCCTAATCAGATAGTAAAATAAAACAAGACAGGTAATGAACGTATATATAACGTAACACTGAGGCGCTTCCCTGGAACCATTTTTGCTGCGGAAAAGCAATAACTATTACACAACCTGAGTTTGTGTATTTGTAGCCTTGCTTATCCTGCACGCAAAGCACATACGACATATTATCTCCGACTCTACTATAACTTTATCTATATTACCTCGCAAACGGCACGATTTTCGGAAAGAAAGTATGGAACACAAAATGTGTGTTTTGATTTTCTCTACAAATTTTGCCTGAAATATTTCTCATTCAAAGAAGAATTGAACGAGATATAGTAAAAAAATATATATTTATCTTCATGTAAAGCACCCGTTATTCTTGTCAGATTTCAACGAACCTAGAATTTTCTCGACAGATTTTCGAAAAATTCTCAAATATCGAATTTCATAAAAACCCGTCCAGTGGGAGCCGAGTTGTTCCATGCGGACGGACAGACAGCGGGCGTGAACAGGCTAATAGTCGCTTTTCGCAATTTTGAGAACGCGCCGAAATTTATATATATTTATGGACATCAAATTAATGAAAATGCTATATGTTTAATGTTTCTAGGTCTGTACCCAGGATACCTTCTAATTCTCTTGTTTATTCCGTGTTAGGAAACTAAGTGCCGCTTGCTTTACAGTTGAAGTTGTAACGAACCGCTCAGAATTCTTCATTACTTGTAGTGTGAAGTCCTTTTCGAATGGTCATTGCTCATTTACATCCAGTTTGTGTCGAGCTTTCAGACTCAAATTCCGGCCTTTAGACCTGCTTTCTTGCCCGAAATTTCCCTTCACTTAAATTAAGAGATATTTTCTCAATTCCGTCCTCGAAACCTGCCTTCCACGCTCTCCTCGATTCATCGTTTAGCAATAATCCTATATTGGACATTATAGAGCGGTGGCGTGACCAGATATACGTGCTGTAGGAGCTGAATTTGGAAGGCAACTATGACAATAATCATGCATTAAATGTGAATTTCAACGTACAACAGGCCATGAATGTCCAGAGGGGGCGTAGAACTATAGCTCTACTCTTTCTTTAATCTCGGCCCTAGATGGGGGTGGGTGGTCAATGCCACGCCCCGGCCACATTTTCCTTGGAAGAGAGATCCGGTACCCTACCATAGGAGGTTGGGTGGGCCACAGGTTCTTTATTGACGGGTGTGAAAATTCTCGTCCCCACCGGGATTCTATCCCCGGAGTGTTTCTCCAGTAGCGTCCGAGTCGCTATACAGAATCTGTCAAGCCGGTATACCAAGAGCCATGCATTAACAAATAAAAATATTTTTCCCTTATTTATTACCAATATTTCTTGCTGCTCAACTAGTATAAGTTAAGTTCAGTTAATTACGGTTCTCCTATCTTTATAATAATTTAAAGCGTCCTTCAAATTCAGCCTTGTGTGTGTGTAAACAACATGATTTTTATCTTTACAAGCCACTTGCTCGAAGCGCTTGGCGGTCAAGCCTGTTACAGTGTTTCAGGTACTGACTGCTGCCATATAGACCATGAAAAAGATAAATATAACATAACTAGTTTTAATACAATATATGTGTTATTTAAGTTTTATGTAAGTACGAAGCTCTTTTTCAGTGAATTAATCTTCTGTTAAAGTTTTATTATAAATGTGAATGTCAAAACTAGTTATTAACAATCTCACAGCCGCACATCCAAGTATCTTAATGGTTTGGCTTTTAATTGAGCACAGGGTCAACTTTAATTTCGCCTCATGTCACGTATTCTGTGCGGCGCTTAGAGACCAAATCGGCCAAGGGTCTCTAGGCTTCCGAGTTCTTAGTGTTGTTTGTCCATCTTCATTAGCACACCTTTGCCGATGGAACGACCCGTCTTACGGACCTTACCTACACAGGACAAGATAAGCTCTGATACCCACGACCGTAGTGACCGTTGATCCCACGACCCAATGTCCGAGGCCTTTCGATAACTCTGTTGCTTAACGACCTGTCTTACTGCGGAGGTCTGTGTTGAGTCCCTGCTCGGTCGATTTGGTGTGTGTGGTAGATGATGTGGCACTGGAACATGCTTTTCTCGGAATACTCCCCTGCCAGTGTCATTCCAGCTTTGATCAATAAGTCTGTTGCATTCATTACTCGTTAAAGCTCTTTAATCTTAGCAGTCGACAGTTGGCTAAATACAGCAATTACGCCAAGTTTCTGCACAATTGAAGGCATAATGCGCCATAGGCCACCAGCCATATGCCGCCCGCAAGACGCATGCTCACTCTTTCAACATCCTAACCAACTCTTCCTATACACAGCTATGAGAGGCAACGGACTTCAGTTCAAAACAGCTTTTTCTCAAACCACAAACTAATTACATATTGTTTCATAATCCCTTTATAATTGTTCTGAGCCGAATTTAATTGCTCTTGTACCTTCATACCGACTACGTAAACAGGGAAGGGGTGGAGAAAAGACTTAATTGTCTCCTGTCATGTGCGCGTACTTACACACCCTACACCAGTCTGGTTCATTATTTAAGAAGGCTGTAGCCTCACCGGCAAATGTTCGGGCTCATGGCAGCATTACTATGACCAAGAAGGTGTACAGGGGTAGTGCAGATGAAGCTCCATGCATTCGTTACCTCTGCAGTAAATAGAGTTGAGTGGTCAACTACACACATAGGCCGCTGGACCCCCGGGGAAAAATTCCTCTGCTATATACTTTGTAAGAAGTTAGAAAAGCCGTCATTGGAAGAAACACAGGAATCTGCCATACCCGGAGTCTGAAAGACGGTGCTGCTTGGACCAAGGCAAAAAGGTGAAGTTGTCCTGGTACACACCATGTAGGCGGTCATGGGAAGCAGCAGTATAGGTCGCTGGTAGACGCATTACCAAATTGGGCAGTGGACGGAGGTGACTGGAAGACTTTGCGCCCTGGCTTTTTTTACTCTTGGAGAAGAAATTCTCACCACTCTTTGAATATGTGGCTGGGTTGTTCCCAGGTCAGATCTGGACTTCTTTGACTGAAAGAATAATCGATTTCCTGTGTCGAGAATAGATCCGGGACCGTCATGGCCATCGCCCACGCCTGCTCCAGCCCCATTCTCATCTCATTCTTTTTTACTTGTTGATGTATAGTGAAGATTATAGACTGCAAACTTCTTCATACTATTTATTTAAAATCCCTTTCAGGATCCCTAACAATGCTACTGGCATTCCTTTTGGCATCGTGTGCACAAACGTTAGACTCCGAGGGCCAGAAACCAAGTCTCACACCCATATTCAGATTTCAGGTGCTGCATTTCTCAGTACTTCGATATTTACTGTTGTATATAACAGAGATATTTCCTGTGAGGGAAATTTGGGGGAAAATGTGATAATGATAAAACCTTGAGAAACTTAATTAAGCAAACACGAGATATAAAGATCCTTTTTTGCGAAGTTTGAAGTTCTCCCGGCAGTAATTGTGAAGATTTTCGTCTTGTGGAAGACGTCGCCTTGTATTAAATACAACCAAAATTTGAGAGAAACTTGCTGCTGCGATATTGAGTTTAAATGTTATCGTATTTCGTGAATATAGAGGCAAGATGTTTCTCTAATACCCTAGTATCCATTTATTTAGTTACACGGCGTCATATTCCACACGAATAATTCTAACTTATGTATTATTATTTGACACGATGGAGTAAACTTTTATCTCTGCATGTAGAATAGACTACGGGGAGAAAAAATCTGTAGGTAAGAAATACTGTCGTTTTTCAAATCAACCCACCCCACCTTCTTCGATATCATTCCAGAAAATGCGAGGGGATTCGAGAAAAAAAAAGAGGAAAAGTTTTCCAATGTTCAGCATCTGAAAAGTTGTGAAATACAAGCCTGCACTGTGTTCCATTATCAACAGCGGAACGTACATAATCCCAGCTAAAACCATACACATGAGCAAAGTTGTGCCTTGCTCCGTGCTCATGGGAAACAAGACGGACGTAGAAGCCAGAACTGTGCTCATATACAAACAACGAATAGTGGCCAAAGGGAAAAAGTTTTCTAGTTACCTTTTAACTTAAACTTTCCAGTGACTTCAATGGTGCGGCTAATCATTCAGCTAATGTATATAATTTTGGAAACACTTTAGAACACAGTCCTCTGCCTTCTGTGAGAGGGGGCAGAGAGAATGAAAGCCTTTTATTATAAGATTTTTATTCTCTTACAGAATTCAGTAGCTTTTAAGTATAGATGCTTATAGAAGTGTCTGTGGTCCAAAGTAATAGGTGTGCAGCAGTCGCATAGGAAAATGTAAGGGAAGAGGTTATTTGGAAGAGCCGGTAGTAGATGAAACAATAACATTAAAACATATGTAACAGAAATAGGGTGGTTAATGACAGGGACAGTGGGTGCAGTGTTGTGAACACGTTAATGAACCCGTGCTTCCCATGAAAGGGCGTCGTTTCTTGTGTAGCTAAGTTAATCTTAACTTCCCAAGGAGAGGTTTGTTCTTTGCAGTTAGACCCCTTGCGGATGTTGTGCCACTGCGGGGACTTCCCGGCGGCGATATTTCAATTTAGGCAGGTAAGCCATTAGCGTCACTAAATTTCAAGTCCTGAAATACTGTATTTTGAAAGATTTCTGTAATCATCTTATTCACCGTTTGTTAAGGTAACACGCAAAAATATATCAGCTTCCGCTGTTATGGAAATAAGTAATTAATCATTGGAGTTATGTACGTAATATTCGGTGAGTTGGTAGGCCATTACGACACAAGTACTTCGATAGTACAGATATTATTTCAAAGTCTATATTTGTAAATATGGCGACGAAGCGAATGTTTGACTTTATATCAGACACATGTATACAGAATATGTATGTAAGTAGCTGTTCTTTAGAATAATATCACCTCTAGGAAGGTACAGCAATCCCCGTAGAGGACTTTTTCAGACCCAGAATTTTTCAGAAATTTGAGGCTACCACAATTTCTAGACAGTCGTCACATGAAGGTGGTAAAGTTGTCAGCCCCACGCACCGGCCGCCTTTACCCCAGGAACCATTTCTGGTACTCATTTCTGTTAGAGACTTAGTTGATATCAAGGTCACAGAGCTGCCAAAAGGATTATGTCAGTGAAAAATTCTAGTGACCTCCATCGGGAATTGAACCTGCGACCTAACGGAGCAGTGTTTCAGCCGACTGCCTCAATGCGTACGCCAATAATATCTATAGATATGTGTAATTCAAAATATGTGCTGTAGGAAGTTAGGCTTTATGAGCCCTGCAGGGGTTACTTTATGGGCTACCAAAGTTTACTTTAAGAAATAGGAGCCTGGGTTACAGAGTTCTTGCAGTAATGGGTGACACATAATGTATACGTAATTACTTTGTCCAGTGGGTATCTGGGGCTGTTTCCCCCCTGAAATAAAGAGACCTGATCATAAAGTTGACCACTGACTTGAATCTGGTGACAAGATTGAAAATAAACGGACATATACCTCAAATTTTCCCATGCGTCAATGCTGCAGTGCTTAAATAAATAGAGGGGTTTAATTTTTAGTTGTCTTTTGGTCATAAAATTACATTCAGAAGAAGCTACAGATTTAATGAAGCATTGTTTTTACACCACTAGTCTTCTGTTTATATAAAATTCGAAATATTCTTGGCGTTTAATTTTTAGATTTTGTTTTCTGCAGCCAAGTGGACTTGATCGGCAGTAAGTGCATTTAAGTATAGTACACTAATTAATATTTCGGAGGTTAGACATACATTGCTTAATACTGCAATTAATAACATTTTTGCTCATGGCGCAAGAGCCCCCCAGTGGGTCAGAGGCTCCTCATTATCGAGGATTCATGATCGCTGTCAGTTAGACACACCGGTTGGACTCTACTGGACCAGTGATCAGCCCGACGCAGAGAACTCTACCCGACAGTACATAACATTCACAAGAGACCAACTTCCGTGTCACCGGCGGGATTCGAATCCACAGTCCCAAGAAGCCAGCGGCAACAAACCCACGCTTTAGACTAACAGGCCACCGGGATCTGTGCAAATTAATCGTATAATTAATAAATTATTAACATTTCGACGATGATAACCTGTGTAATGACCAGGCAGTATAGAGTGGTAAGTTCTCAGGTATTCAGACCGGCCACGATTCTGACTGGTATTACAAGTGACTTGACACAACGTGCAGCTCTGTAAGTTTATACAGGTGTTGTGAAGTAACATTTTGCGTCAATCTTGATCTTTCAACGAACTGAATCCAAGTTGAGGTTCAAGTGAAATGTGAACTGATGTATTAAAATATTTTGTAGGATTTGGATTAAGTGAATTCTTCAGTGTGGTAGGGCAGTGGTTGAAATTCTGTTTCGGAAATATATTCGAAACTGGTTCAAAGGCGCCCGTACTGACGAAATTCATTACAATTAGGTCGTATTGGCATTTCAGCAATTACTTTCGGATCAAACGACGGTTCATTGCTCCCTTTTGTGCATTCACTAGCCCTCAGGCTTTTAAGTCAGCGATGAACCGTGAACCAAAGCGACAGTGCATATACACAAAATGTCACGGACTGCGTCCTCCTACCCTGACTTACTTTGCTTCTATTTATGTACATTTGACATTTTGTGACAAGGACGCTTTCGACACGGCTGTAAACGCAATAAGCAACGGTCAGCGTCTGATGCTCTGGTTTATTTAATGGCGTTGTCGGTGTTTCAGTCTGAATTCTGTCGAATGGCGCAATGGTTAGTAAAGAATGAATTTGAACAGCATATGGGGAAGAGCCGACGTTGCCAGTATTACCTTGAAGCGACTGAGGAAAATCTCGAGCAACCCAGAACATTCGATCTCCGAAATGGGGTTTGCACCGGCATTTCTGGAACACATAGCAGGAATTAGACTCGTTCGCAAGTTTTTGGGTAATATATAATATATATAATAACTGCAATTCCGTCCTGATCCTGCTGACAAGCTGTCAGCAAACCTGTATGACACATACCATTGCTGTGTGTACAGTGAAAACTCCTGATGATGGACGGAGGAACTCTCCGAAACTTGTAGAGTTTTATTCCAAAAATAAATTTGAGAAATTAGTGCGTCTAGTTGGTTTCATTATGAGAATTTATCACGATGCACGGTCACCCGAACGTCAAAAAGTAGCGAATACTTTCTAAGAAAAGCGGTGCGCATTTATGGGAATAATTATTGTGAAAAGAAACAAATATTTGGACCGAACATTTAAAGAAAAACATTTGTTTACAATAAATTTTTCATTGGTCTAGGGATTTTTTTCAGATTGGAGTGAAATAAACACGCTGACTGTTACGATCTGTACACATCTTCTAACTTGTTTTATATATATTATATGGTATAGGAAATCTCAAGGGTCGCTTTTGGGATGTTACAAACAGGAGCTGCAATGCGCAGATCTCCCTAATCTTTGAACTAGGCACAACGTGTGAGCAGCTGTGTGAGGCGGGTTGCGGTGACCCACAAAATGCTGGAGGGCAATTCATGTGAGAAGGGTTGGCAGTAAACGTGTAACGCAGGGTGGCCTACATGGCATCCATCTCACTTTTCCTGTCCTACATATGACACAGGATCACTAATCCACTGTCTGTCTTATCGGGATTCTGGAAATGTTCAACCCATGAGTCTATCGCCACTCTATCCTTGCCCGTCTGGGTGTGACTAGACGCCGTACCATGCTCACTCCAGTCCTTTTAATACAGAATGTTCCTTTTTTACACGCAACTTTAGGTTCAGAGTCCCTGTACATTGTGCGTGCGATGGAGCCGATCACGTGTTAGGTAACACGAGTACTGTTAGTGAGGTTGGGAGAATGTTTTTCTTGGAAAGCAAACGTGAGTACCTCCGGATATTGATGAACGAGGTGTTTTGATAATTAAAGATTGATGTTACTTTACAAAAAACTGTGTTCACTGTTGGTTATTCTTACATAAAAAAATCGCTTGTAATGTAGTGAAATAATATTGGCATTGTAGTGCATTTTTTTACTGTATTTTATTACATTTTACTGTATTTTATTCAACGAACTGGCGGAATATGATACACAATCAGCACTGTATGTTAGTTTAAATCAAATTAAAGGTAATGCCGTGGACAAAAGAGGCAAAGCAAGGGACAAATTAAAGTCTGTCAATAAATAAAAATTTAAAATTTTCGTGCAGGCATCGGCGCACAGTGCGGATTTTTAATTCAGTGTGTGCTGTCAGTCTCGATACACCGAACGGTCACGAAGGCACGTAGGGGAAGTGTAAATTGAAGAATTTAAAGCAGGATAACTCAGTCTAGTGATTACGCTAATATTCGGAACAAACGACATATTAGAATTCACTTTCGATCATGGACGAGACATTTTCCACTTTCATACAGCGACCGGAGAAACAACGAGTTTTCAACCAGCCGTTTATCAAAAACGAAACTCTCGCCCCTTTCCATGTCTGTCTTGTGCTGAGGTTAAGAATGCGTGGAGCTGTGCCTCCTTCTCCTCCATCCTTTTATCTTCATGTCATGGCGTTTAATTACGTGCAGGACAAATTGATGCTTTCAAATGACTTCCCAAGTTTCGAATCCACGATGTCGGTCTGTCGCCATGTGCTTGTTTGCCACTTGTTTACGGTTGGGGTGAGGGGGGAGGTGAAGCTACGAGCTGGTAAGAGGGGAAGAACTGACACAAACACCAGGAAGTCCTGTTTAAGTTACAGGATGTTTTATACTTGCTTGGAAAACAAACTTATGAATGGTTGTAAATTATTTTAACAATGACATCGTGCTGACTGTTCAAAATGTCTAACAAAATTATGTATGGCAAGGAAAGAGAGTTTAGTTTAGTGGAAGGATGGTGGCGGTTATTCCAATAAATTTTCAAATTTTTTTGTGAAACGTTAAGATAAAATAACCACGTAACATGCTACAGGAGGCACAGAAGTGGAGTAGAGATACAGATGGTCTTTTTAGTTACCCTTGGCGCTAGATGAGGGTGGATGCTCAACGCCAAGCTCCGGCCGTTTCATCCCCGGGAAAGAGGCCCCTGCATCCATCATAGAGATGGCTGGGTGGGGCACAGGATCGGCCTGAACGGACACGGAAAAAAAATTTCTTGTCCAGCCAGGATTCCAAACCCGGACAGTCCATTCCACAGAAAAGTGCTGCGCCGTCCGGCCCATACATGTGACATGTACTGGCAGCACAGTAAATTATTTTAAGCAGGTATAAGGCTGTCAAAGTATGCCAACGTGAGCCTAACAGTTGCCACGCCTCGCCGATTGCAGCCTTGAACAGCGTTACTATAAGCGCTAGCGAATATTAGGTTTCTGCAGTACTGTGTAGCTGTGTGTCCTGTCTGAATGCTTATAAGGTAGCTTGAATGACCGATGCTTTGATTGAAAAATGATCACAGGCCTCTCACACACATTCTCATATTTCTACCGAATAAATGGGACAGAAGCAACGTTTATTGGACCGGAGGTTACACCACCACAGACACTCTGGTGGGAGGTCTGAAGGTGGAGCTCTTATTGCCTAATGGAAGAGTCTTGTCTTGTGCGTGCTTGAAGACAAGGTGCGGAGCGAGTGCGGGAATTTCTGCATGCAGGTGCTTGTTAATATTCTTGTAAGAATTATACTTTTACTGCCCAGGGTAAAGGCATGGCATTTTAATGCATTTTGCTTTTGTTGCACATGTGACTATACCACGCAATGCAAAGTGGACAGATTGATGTTTGTGTTATTACAGGACAGAGGGTTATGGGACTAAATATCTAGAGTCCCGTGGTCGCTATATGTAACAATAAGTTTGACATTTAAATATCTACTTTCTGTCCACACAGTGTATTTACGTGTTTCTCTACACAGCATTAACTGACTGATTTTTATAACCGAGATATAGAGTTTTTACTGCGAGGTACGGACTGAATTTACGTGTAATGTATATTAACCCTTCAAAGCCCAGTGGTCACTGTACGTACCGCCAGTTTAACATCCAACAATTCTGCGTTCTGCCCACATTGTGTATTTGTGCGTTTTGTATGGATCTGAAAACAAACAGCGATTGCTTCTCTTTACAACATTAACGGCTGGATTTTTATAACTGAGACGGAGAGTGTTTACTGTGCAGTATGAGATGCATCTCTTACTTATAATTTAGGTTTAGCATCATTTTCAGACAGAGGACACCACTTTTCAAGAGAATAAGATACAACGTGAGAGTCTTGTGCATTAGGTACTTGAATCTTACTTCATTATATTAATTAATTGGAATAATTTGTTTTGGTGACGTAACTGCTTATTGATTTGATCCTTCCAGTATACAGAATTTCGTTCTTCGCTTATCTCATGTTGACTAATTATTTATTTCAACTATTCTTTCCGGATGAAGACGGATAAATTTAGGTCAGTTTTGTTAGAATTGAACGAAGAGTGTAAAATTTAAAGTCGTCTCTGTTCACAACATGAAGGCATATGGGGGAGTGGAGGTATAGTTCCACGCATTCTTGTTGTATGCTGTAGCTGGAGATAAGTGGCTGCTTTGTAACCCCGGCCGCTTTGTCCCAGCGAATGATCTACTTTCTCCGATGGTTATTGATTGGAAGACATGGTGCATCCCAGAACCAGCTTGGCTCTTAGCAGCGAAATAATTCTTGCATTTTGTCGGGAGTCGCACCTCGGATTATCCAGCCAATAGCCTCACCACTCTATTGCTTTGGGTCTAATTGTCCTTTTTAGTGAAAAATATTAGCAAATTTGCTTAACGAATCTTTAAAAAGGGATCGAAGTTTGTTTTTAACTTCGCTTACATTTCCTGAGCGTACCGGAATTTTGATTTACCTAATATTAGTGGAATTTCCTCGGTGGATTGACAAATGAAAATTCCTAGGGAGGGACTATATTTTACACACTTAATGTAGAAACTAAAAGAATGGGCGGGAGAAGTAACAAACAAGTGAAGTGTGAAATACTTACAATTTTTGATCTCCAAACTTGAATGGCCTAGAATACTTGGTAAACGTGTGTATACATAGGTAGAATAAATTTTTAAACACATCTCAAACAAATAGAGCTTAAGAACATAAACCGCATTTATCTGGTTAAAGATGGGAAGGACGCGACGGCTTCTGTGAACAAAGAAATTAATTTTATTTACACGTGTTCCCTTTAAAGCGAAACCGAGCTTACAGCATTTATTGTCAGATGTGTGACATAGCCGATAATTACAAACCCCTGGCGTACGAGATAACATTATGCGGACATTTCCTGTAATAGGTCTCTTGGTGACAATGACGGTGGCCTGACGATATTGCACTTACCGTTGAGTGTGACTGCTGAAGGTTAACCATACTGGCATATACATATATAACATATTTGAATATGGCATTTCAAAATTGTTTTATCGTAAAACAACGGACACATGTGATAAATGTCTTCTCCATGTCGAAGGAAAGACACAGGCAGGCAGGCATGACGAAGGTAATAGTCGTCTTTTGGAACCTTGCGAAAACGCCTAACAAAGTCAAAGGTTTACGAGTTTCAGTTGGTTTCCGCCTGTTTGCAGGATGGCATCCGGAGGGTGACAGGGTTATAGAATATCCTTCCTGTAGGTTCTGTCACATCTTGTAACTCACGACAAATTCTGTTAATAATAGATTACGACTATCCCATTGAGCATACATAAATATTACAGGTACAAAAAGTGAAAGCACTTTTCTATCCAATGCCCTCCCATTTCCAAAAGAGCCTTGCTTTTTAGAGGGTTCCCAGAGTTCCATCCATTTGTCTTTCAAGTTAGAAGAACGTGTAGGTGAAGATGAGTAGGGAGCAATGTTGGAATGGCATTGACAGTGGAAAACCGAATTACTCGCAGAAAAAATGTCTTTGTGCAAATTCGTCTACCACAGGTTTAACACGGAACGACTTGGGGGTCGAAAGGGTGCTTCCGCGGGAAGAGGCCGGAAACTTACTGCCTGAGCCATGGCAGAGCCTTGAACTCTGAAATTAACCTAAATATTATTTAAAGATTCAGCTCGTACCGCGCAGAAAACACATACTTTCTTATTTATAAAACCAGTCTTTTAATATTGTATAGGAAAAGACGTGTAATGTTATTTTATTCAGAAATCCATAGAAAGCACGCCCAAACTATGTGAGCCGATCGCGGAACTCTTGCGTGTTGAAGCCAGTGGTAGGTATAAAAACCACGGGGCTTTAAAGGGATACATTTTGGAAGGCTATACAATTCATGGGATTCTGCACACGCTAAAAGGGGCTAAGAGTTTTAAATGTTTCCTGAACATGACAGAGGGACAGACATTGATGACAGTGATGACAGATGATCATGTCCGTATTATCACTTTCTTCCCCTCCTCTCTTCAAACCTCTTTGTCTCTTGAACTTTCACAACAGAACTCATGTACCCTTTGATACCATAGGATATGGAATCAATCATTACCACACCCTCCGATGCGCTGCATGGCTTCATGTAACATGTTTTAGATTCAGTTGTAGCCTTTTGTGCTTGCCAGACAATGGAAGGATATCAACTGTCAAGACTGTGCAGTAAGAAATTGTCCGACCCTTGTCTAAATCGGTAGGCCGAACACGATTAGCTCCATCGGTGTAATGACTTACGTACAGGATATTACGATCGCACAGTCGAGGTTCGATTTCGTGTGGCAAATGGGATTTCACTGCCCTGCACCGCGTCTAGATCGGACTACTCTGTCCCCTATAAAATGGGCACCATCGAGTTGTCTCCGGAGTGAAACCTTCAACCTCAATTCAGGGCCGGAAAACAAGAGAGGTTTCTACATGAATACAGTTACGGTCAGACACATGTACCAAGCTACGTTAGAACCACGATCCCTTCACAAAACCCTGCGTGTTTTGCTTGAAAGGGTCATAATCAAATTAAAGATTATTAAAAATTTGTGCTAAAAATGTAGCGTAATTATAAACAAAAAATGTTTTTACAATAAATTTGCATTGTGTGTGATTTCGAGCATCCACCGCAGCGCAAATGGGATCTTCGCTATTCTGAGATGTTAAGCAGCGTTGATTGCTAAAGACGTTTCGGCACAACCTATCGGCCCCACGTACAAGGGTCAAGCAATCCAAGTAACATGTGTATTACCTTTTGAAAGTGTCCTTATTAGAAAGATAAGTACAAAAACATCAGGTTGTCTTTACTCAAAATTAGATTCCCAGCATGCTTATAAGTGCTGATGTCATAGTGCCTGACTGCGCATAAGGACAAATATACTTTTTATTTCTTTGTGAAACACTTAGCGTTAAACAACTTTAACACTAACACTAATAATAAACTACCAAACCGACCTGACATAGTACTGCTTAATTAAAACGAGAAGACTTGCCTGCTGATCGATATAGCCATACCAGACGATTCAAACCTTAACACAGAAGAAACTGGAAAACTAAACATCTACAAAGACCTGGAGATCGATGTCAGCAGGATGTGGAAAGTGAGGACAAAAAGTGTGTCAGCTATAACTGGAACACTAGGAACAATTAAGAATGGATTAGATCAGAACCGTCAGTTGCTACCAGGTCACCGGTCAGCCACAGAGCTACAGACGTTCACACTAATGAGCCCTGCACACGGCACTGGTAAGTGCTGGGGGGAACCGCTGTGGTCTGTTGTTAAGATCTAGACTTCATGGAAGACGGCCACTTGTTAACTAATAGACAAGAATATATGTTAAATACTAGTAATAATAATAATAATAATAATAATAATAGTGTCATTTATTGCTTGTATTATATTCACATTCAGATGGATCGTTTTGTTATTAACGGTGGCTTTTTGTACGACCAGAGATTTATGGCAGGGTTTGATGCAGGAGACACCCCTTGCACTGGAGTTAGTGGAGATCGTTCATCGAAAGATCGTCGCTAATATGAGCAGTGAACGAGAACTGAAGACTGTCTTTTGTGGTCAGTAGGACAATCTGGGGGAAAAGGGTTCAAATCCTGACCCGAAATCCGGCTATATTGGTTATTTTATGTTCACAGGACCGTGCATCTTAATTCTAGGTCAATAACTGTCCAACAAGATGCAACTATACACAGTTTATTTTATCTGTAAAATGCTCTACATGTTTCGGGTGGTTTCTCCACCCATCATCAGGAGCAGAAATAACTGTATTTACAGCATCTGGTACTAGTCAACCGTTGCGGCAGCAACGATTGACTAGTACCAGATTTTTGGGGAGCCAGACTCAGTAGATCGTAACCAGCAGATTCAACAACACTACCGCTGCTTGGATGGTATCACCTTATACACAGCATATCAACATGCGACTCAGCACAGACAATATTGTTAATATTTTATATTTTAACACACATTAAATTTTTATTTAAAATTTAACATGTTATAATGTAATATAAATTATTTTGACCTTCTATGTTATATTCTTCAAAGAACATCTCCCTAAAAATGCTGCCGAAATTTACGCTGTTTATAATGCAGTACGTTCATATGGCTGTATATGGACGTGTTGGTCGTATTTCTCATAAACACCCTGTATGTTTGGAAGCAGTATATAACACACGACAATGTGAATGATCATACGCCCACGCGTGTTAATGCAACGTCTAGACGTTGTGTTAACAGATTTTAATTGATATTCAAATCAATTAATTAATTAAAGTAAATAAAGTGTATACATTTGTAATAACACCAAATACTACACAAAAATAATAATTAAACAGCGAAAAACAAATAAAATTAGACACATGTGTAAACGTCAGTCATAAAAGGAATGAGATCAGATATCTTTAGAAGAAACAAATAAATGTAAATTTACTTTTTGTGTTTTAGATTTTGCAATTAATATAAAATTTCTGTACAGGCTGTTATTACGTCAATGACTGATGGCGGCCGATACTGTGTGCCCGCTTAGTACGTCAGACTTGGAACAGATATACTAGTACCTTTGTACATGGATATTAAAGTTTACGTGTATTCCAGGAGTAATTATGTATTAGTTTTAAAGCTTCTTTTGATATTGTTATCTGCATACAAAAAAAAAGATTTTTTAAAAAATGGCTACAATATTGAAAGAATTGTCAAGGGGTCGTGGTTTAAGACTGAGAGTGGGTCCCATTTGGACTTTTATCCTGATGGTGCCAAGGGTCCTTTTCCCAAAGAAAAACGGCCTGAGCTCAAAAAAATCAGTTTCTCCCCTTTAATAATTGCCGAGATTGACAAAGTATGGATCCCTACTTGCATTCCTACATACGTCTTTATGAGCCAGTTCTTAACTAAGTATACAAAAATAATTCAAAATTCACAGCCAATATTTAAGAAAAATATTTTATGTTTACGTAAGAATTGTTGATATCTTTTGTATCTCTCCTGCCGTCTGCATTTGCAACTAATTTAAAGATGATATTGGGTTTGTCTGTACCTCTTACGACTTGGAGGTAATTTATATTGGATATTACTTTGTTTGTTTTTTGTTTGTTCGTTTGTTTCTGGCGCAACAACCCCCGGTGGGCCAGGGTCTCCTCATTCACGAGGTTTGTAGATCACACACAACAACGCACCACAGTCGGTAGGACTCCCCTGAACGAGTGATCAGCTCGTAGCAGAGACCTCTACCTGACAACACACAACACACAGACAGACCAAAATCTCAGCAGGCGAACGGCCGTCGACCTACGCCTTAGACCGTGCGGCCACTGGGAACGTAGGATATTACTTTACTGAGATAAAATTAGATATTAGGAGATCTGAGGTTCTCATAGCGTGAATGATAAGATAATACTCATTTGAGAAGTACACAGCATTATTTTATGTAAATTTACTCACGTTTCGAAGAAACTACGCCGCTGTCTTCAGGAGAAGATGGTTGTTTTTAGGATTAAAATTTATTTACGTTGTATACATTCATAGGACTAAGCCAAAGATATAAGACAGGGGGTGCTACAAATATATTACATAATTCCAATACAAAGGTATTCGTATACAGACAATCCTTAACACAAAATTAATAATGTATACCAAGAAATACACATAAAAATTAACAAATATTTCCAGTTATCTGTAAGCACAATCTGTCCTACGTGTTTCGACGAATGTTCGCAATCTTCAGGGAGGGGGAAATACAAAAGCATCTTTAGGCAAACGATAATACAAAGGTACCCCTCCCTGAAGTTGGCGAACTTACGCTGATATATGTAGGACATATTATTACGTATAAAGGAAACTTATAATGTTTTGTACATTTTGTGTTCATATGTTGATATGTATATAGATACATTCAAAGTGCACTGTGTGTTCTTACATTTTTAAAATACTTAACACGTGTTTAAACATAGAGAGATATCATAAACCTGTTATAATATACAGACAAGAATAATTTTGTCCGCGAAGTTATTGTTTAAAAAGTTTTAAAAATATATAAACAAAATTAATAATTCTGTGTTATTGGGTGACTGGAGAAAGGCACTGTCACCCGGTGTTGGCTAAAATGTTGTAGTGTTATGATTTAAAGTACAAAAGGAAGACGGACGTAATATCGAATAACAGCACCTCACACCGACGTTAGCAGTCGGCGTTTGACGTCATGTTTATGCCTTCTGTATCTTTTTCTATGCAGCCATGTAAGACAGGTTATTGATACTGCTGTGCAGGCTTAACCATCTCACGAACATACAGCTTCTTATTTTCGGTCTCTCGTTCTTACGAAATTTAATCTTTCTTCATACTTGGTTTCTTCTTCATTCTGCAAATTTTGAACATCGACATCACTATGAGGCTTTCAGCTTTCTGTGCCTCCACAAGAACCTTACAGTAAATGTGAAAGACGGAGAATAGAAGATCGTATATTGGTGATGGAATTTCTTCATAGTTGAGCAGGCAAGTTTCGCAACCAGCATGTGGGGACTCTGATAAAAGCAACCGAATTTTCTAGAGGTCAGATTTTAATATTATTATATGATGACGTCGTTGGATACCATTACGGTACCACTTTTTATGTACGAGGAGTAGCTGGGATATACTTACTTACTTACTTACTCCATGGTGCAGAGTCCTTCTTGAGAAGCTAACTGGTTTGCAGCTAGTCAAGAAATTCCCCGCATTTCATGGAACCCGAAGGTTCATTACCGTACTCACAA
>Ga0123354_10004459_pt1 | contig 19841 bp, 9 predicted proteins | sample TergutLab28metaG_2_FD_97872 | JGI IMG/M metagenome (GOLD analysis project Ga0123354, IMG submission 97872) | Labiotermes labralis P4 segment gut microbial communities from Petit-Saut dam, French Guiana - Lab288 P4 | ecosystem: Host-associated > Arthropoda: Insects > Digestive system > Gut ...
GGTCAAAATTGCATTACACAGCCTCTGGTATCATCACACCTATAGGTGTGTAATGCAATTTTGACCTCCTGATGATGAGCACATGTGCTCGAAACATGTAGAGGCATGAAATAAAACTTATTGCGAAACAAATTTTGTGCATAAAGTTGGTTAAATACTGAGATAAACTCACACGACAAGTTTATATCTGAACAAGAACAGCAAAGGGGAATCGGCCTTATATTGGCCGATTTCTTAAGCTTCCATCAAGATTGTGTGTACAATAATTTTGCTACCGGTGAGTATTTACGGGTGTTTATTTACGATAATGTACTAAAGAGAGGACGGCTATGTGAAGAACCAAGGCTAACCACTTTCTTTCAAACGTGCTCCTTGGTCTTCAGAAGCCCGAGAAACTTGTAAATTAAAGGTATATAGCCCAGTACGTAAGTGTCGAAACATCGCTAACAAATATGATGGAACTTCAGCACACAAAACGTCACAGGCATCATTACTGCCGTATTCTCCTAAGCACATTATTTTGTAAGACTTCAGCACACTGGTACTCGCAAAATAACTCAATAATCACAGATGATGGATTCTAGAATGACTGGCGCCAATATTACTCCACATACAAAAATACAGTATATGTGGATACGACGACCTTCTTCTGATTCTATGGCGATACGGCCCAAATTGGGCCTTGGCCCCTTTAATCCTCCGCCTACAGGCATCTCTATCCTCTGCCAACCTTCTCCAATTCCTGCATTTCAACATCCTCTTAGCATCCCTGTCCACTGTATCTAACCTCTCCCTCTGCGCCTTCCAACTCGTCTTTTCCCTTGTATTTATCCATGCAGTGCTCTCCTGGGCACCCTTTCCTCCTTCATCCCCATCACATGACCCACCCACTGGAGTCTTCTTAATCTGATATTCTTGGTTAGCTCCATTTCCTTGCACATTTTACAGACTTCATTATTATACCTGTTTCGCCACCGTCCATTAACCAACACAGTTCCACAGATTTCCCTTAGCACTTTTCTCTGAAATGACTCGCTCCCATACCTTACAATGAACCTTATTAGCGCTTTATATAGTTTTATTTTGGTTTGCCTGTGTACCTCGGATACGAAGTTAGACACCGGGACTTTAAAGGTTCGGACTAGGACTAGCCCAATAAGGCTCATGAAAGGGAAATGTAATAAAAATGTCGCAGCAAAGTAAAATATAATTACGCAGCGTAATACGAAAGGAAATAGATAATGCGCCGAAGCATTCAGACACAGAAAGTAACAAGGACTTCTCGCGACTATGCGAAGGCGCCTGTTATCTGGTGCAACCCTGCAATTTGTGCATAGAACAGAGAGCTATATGAGATCAGTTCATAAAATTCTGGTTCATTAAAGTAGTCCTCTACTGCATTCCAACGACGCTTCCATTGTTACCAGCATGCCATACACGATTCTGAAGAAATTTAGGTTGGCAGCTCCTGCGTCTTTTCTTGTGCTTCCTTTACTCATTCAGATCGACGCCATTCTCAACTCAGTTTCAAATCGGGTCAGCTGAAAAAGTCTGCTAGACAAAGATCAGGGCTGTGTGGTGACTGTGCATCCTTTAGAATTTGTTTTTAACGAGAAACTTCTGCGTGGACAGCACCGTGTGCGCAAGTGCGGTGTCATGGTAAAGAAACCAACTGCGTTCCCGCCAAAGTTCCGGTCGTTTCTTTCTCGCAGCTTCTCACAGACGTCGTAAAACGGTCAGGTAGACTTCCTGACTCACTGTTTTGACCTGAAGATACTTTAAAATTTCGCCAACGAACACATATCATACGACTGTCTACTCTCGACAAACAAAACATATTAGGACGGAACGGAGAATAGCAGCAGGATCTAGTCTCGTAAACCACGATCAATTATCACGTTGCTGAGGGAGGTTTTGGGCGCGCAGTCCGAGAACTTTTTGAACAACCTTCGTATTATCAGATGGGCAAAACCTGATTCGTGGTACGAGGAGAGAGATAAAGAAAACAAACTGAATTTCTTTGTGGAAACAACAGAAAATGTACAAAAAGCCGGGAACAGACGAAAATTTTAAAAACAAGGGAAGGGGTTTAGTAAGCGACAACATTTAGAAGATTCTAAACAACACCGTTGGTAAAACTTCCTAGTTTAATAGATATGCTTCCACCTGCACAAAGTGATTCCTTGGTTATTAAGTGCAGCTTTGTCATCTATACAATTTACAGAGCAATGAATTGTGTATTAGAAAGGACTTGGAAGGAAACGTCCATGGACCGCTGTCAGGTCGCGCAACTTGTCAGCCGGGACTAAGCAGAAACCACCAAAAAAAAAAAAAAACTCCAGAAGGGTATCCGGTCCACTTGCTGAGATTTGAACCACTGGTGACAGGTGGTGAAGACGGTAACACCTAATAATTTGACAGGTCCGTGGGATGTAGAACAGCGAGTTGTCACACTTGGACAGGACCACACGTAGGCATCTCACTTGCTATTGTGGTCCTGCCGTTTCTTGCAAAGGAACTTCGGGTAGGAAGAGATGCCAACATTAGCAGCAGCTCGGCTCTACTTGAACCTGACTTATAGACATCCCAAGCTCCGCCCAGTTTGCGTTTGTATTATTCGCATGGGAATGGAATTACACGATACAACCAGGTTAACATGAAAGAAAACCCACAGCCATCAATACTCACTCCAGCGACGCAAATTATACGCCAAGACCCATGTTTACTGGGTATTAAGTGTCTTTTGTTCGCAAAAGATATGAAAAAGTAACACGTTTTAAACTTGACTGATCTTTTGGACACAGCCCATCGTATAGGTTTATTAGAAATAAAATATGCCAAGTTTTAAACTTGATTATCTAAATAATTACATTGTTAATCAAATATTAAGGCATTTACAGTACACATTTATTATTAATCCCCTTATTCCAGTTTGGGTCAATACCACATCAGAAGCCGAATTACGGTATGTGTAATGGAAGAAATGTATTCATAGGGTGGTATGGACTGGACTGCGCTGGCTCAGAATATGGAGAGGTGTCGGTCATTTTTTAATGCAATTATGAATCTTCGGATTCAATAAAATGCGAACAATTTCTTGACTAGCTGGGGACCTGCTGACTTCTCAGGAAGGACTCCTTAGAGTTAGATAGTTCGTTCGTCAGTTAGTTAGTGAGTTACTTAGTTAGTTACCGTTTATACGATTTACAGCTAACTGAATCATGGGACGTATGTAATAAGGAATTACTTACTGACCGTCTAGTCCGACACAGGTCTACAAGAATATTTTAATTTTTAGTCCGTCACCATACAGACTACTATACAATCACACATATTTAGTGCTGCGAGAAAAAAAACAAGTCACCCGTTTAATTAAGAAGAAATTCAATGATTTATTTCTGTTTGTTTGTTTCAATCAGTTTTATCTGTTCTCTTTTCCACAACATATTTAAATTCTCAGCTCATTTGTATGCTAAGTCTCTACGTTATCACCTCCATGTCGAAACAAATAATCCAAACCCATATTTCCAGATTCAAAGAAGTCAGATGCGAGATTTCGGGCTTCCGCAGTGATGTAGTTGGGTCTTCGCTCTTCTGGGACCCTGCGCGGCGTAGGTTGGCTGCTGGTTAATCAGAAATAACATGATTTTCGTGTCATCACTACGTAATTACTGTTGCCATAAGCCTGAAGTGTTGATATGCGTCACACTCAAAATTGAATTCAACACTCAAGCATCTTTTCACATTCCGGTTAATGAAGATGAGGCTAGACTGATTAACAACAATGGTGTTTGGTCTACAGGATACTCTGTCCCTACTTACTACGGTAAACTCACTCCTGATCAGGCGTACTGCCGCAGAACAGCTCTTAAACTTACTGACGCAGTTCAATCTCGTGTTGACAAAATGTCTGCCAACTCACACACGAATAAGAGTTGCTGGTACCGGCGAGACGCGTCTGAAGAAGCGATTCAGCTTCTTCAACACATTATGTCGGGCGTCGGGGTGTGCTATTAATTCCGATTGTCAATGTATCCCGCAACTGGTCTTTCCGTTACATCGGCGTTTTTATCAGAAAGTTACGGAATTACAAAATGTACCAACTGCAATGACCATCTTCATCGTTGCACCGTGCATTTCGTGAAGTCATTTAATTAGCACACCAACTAATGCACATACATAATTTTTTTTTTATTAAAATCTTTAAAATCGCTCCAACACGTCTCGATCCTAAGATCATCTTCAGGGAGCTACACTGTTCCTTGCTAAAGTCATATTATTAAAAACCCTCACTGATTAATTTCTTGAATTTTTCTTTAATAACTTAGCTTGGTTAATCAGTGATTGTTTTTAATAATATGACTTTAGCAAGGAACAGTGTAGCTCCCTGAGGACGATCTTAGGATCGAAACATGTTGGAGCGATTTTAAATGTTTTAATCTAAAAAAATTATGTATGTGCATTAGTTGGTGTGCTAATTAAAAGCAATGACCATATTTGTGGCCAGGCCTATAAAGATATTTTCATAGCTGAAACGTGGTTGCACGTTTCTTTTTTACAACCAAAATACGTTTCCGGATATGCACTCGAAGTTTCGAGGGCACTGGGGCTCTCCTGTCACTAACTTTTCTCGCACTGGTGGCACCCTTATTGATGCCCATTGCCCAATTACCATATTCAAACGTATGTATATATTTGATCTGAAGCCTGTTTATACCTGTGTTTGGACTGAAACACTTACCTTGACGCTTTCAATTTACTTACAGGAAATCATTACTTGCCGTCTTACGCAGACACTACGAACACTGAACATTATTTGAATTCCTCATATATGGAGATAAAACCGCACATTTTGTACTGTTTTCATAGGGGATTGTAATGTTCCCGGCTGTGGTTTAATGGATCCCGGCAAACCAACAACATCAGCATACTGACATTAGAGGTGACGTAATTCGTAAGGCCGCGTGTTATTGGACTACAACATATACAAGCACACAGCTCTCGTCAGAACACTCTTCTTGGGAGAGTACAGAATGTCACAACAGTGTTTATGAGATGTTCAGCCTTGTGAACTCGTACACAGTTACCGACGGTTTGAGGCACCACGCTGCCTCAAAACGTCGATAATTAGACACCGGTCGACATGAGGTAATATTTAAGGACCAGAATATTAAAAAAAAATATATCAACTTGTTAAAACTTTTCCAGTATCGGTGTTACTAATTCCAATTTTCCCCACAAGCTCAATGCCCCCCCCCCCCCGCAGTTACGCAGGTGGTGATTATTCTAGGCATTATGATCATTTATCCCTAAATGGCTTGTCTTGTGCGTACTAACAGCTCGCGACAGACACTGCCCTAACTGCAGCTGATGCTTCAGATCAAACTGTACCTCTCAGAAGTTCCTAGTAGTTCAGGTATGCATGCTAAATTTCTAATACTTTCATTTATAAAGAAATCAACTTCTCTACTGTTCTAAGGGAACCAAATCTGAAATACGTTACGCCCTTTTTTTTTATTGCCGTAAATTTGTTCGAACTACTGAAGTTCGACGAATAGCAGCAGCTTAAGTCCAACGCTCACAAACTTAAAATTCATCTCGAAGTTCATAATCATATTCTGCTAATTCCGATGCTTTGATGCTTCTATTAACCACTTTCAAAGCATTTTTACTCCTTCAGACCTTTTACGTACGTCTGATATTTCTGCTGCCGAAGCCATCCGGCCTTTGTAAGCCGTCCTATACCTTAAACTGCGAGCGTATAGCTGGAATTCCGACCGCCATATTTAGGGATGTTCTCACGCTTCTCTTCCATAACAAATGCGTATTTTTAACCTTAGCATATGAAGCGAAACAGAATGTTGCTCTTCCAGCATATAAATAGTAGTACTGTGGAGAGTGAACGTTGCACCGTGCATTTAGAAATCTATGTAGTTCACTCACCGACAAATGCACTATTCATTAACTTGGTTAAAAATTTTAAATTTACTTTAAAATACACAATAGTATCGCTCCTACATGTTTCGGTGTGTTGTGTGCAGTGCACACAATACACATGTCGCTCTACGACATGCTGCCACATCACCCAATTTATGTAACGACGTAATTTTGCTGAGTGTTTTAACATAAATATAACTTTAGTTAGGTGCACATAAAGCTCCCTGATGATGGTCAATGAGGACCGAAACATGTAGGAGGGATATTATTGTGTATTTTAATGTAAATTTAAAACTTTTAACCAAGTTAATAAATAGTGCATTTGTTGGTGAATGAACTACGTAGAAAGACAGAACTTTACAGCCGCAATCGATACTCACTCAAGGCTGAGATCTCAATCTTGTTAAACATATTCATGATATCAGCTACAAACGGCCGCAACATGTAGCTGGGTTCACATCACTAAAAATACAAGCTGTGTTCCACGTATAAAATAGGGTTTTGTTGTGTTAATGTTTACAAAACAACGGGAACAATCCCAGCAAGATTATTTCGAGTTATTTCGACATTGCTCCGCATTCTGTGCCTCCTATTCGACAGCAGGAATGGCGCAATCGGTGGTGACTAGGCTTCGGGCTGTAAAACCACGGAATTTTCGTCTGAGCAGTTAAGAGATTTCTGTCTACTGCAGAGCTTCATGCTGGCTCCGAGTACCACCTACCTTTCTACATTCAATGGGAACAAAGGGTTACGTCCTAGAGGTTAAAGAGACCGAGATATGTATGTGACCACACACCACCGCCCCATCCTGAGATCAAGTATGAGTGGAGTTACGCCTCCGGATGGCGTGCACAGCGACGACTTTACCGTAGCCACAAGTAGAGCAACAGACAGTACGGAACAAAACAAAGACGAGGACGTCCTCTGCGAGAGGTGTAATTGAAGGCAGGAGCAGGTTTGGGTTACTTCTATTGCAGAGACAATTCGGAGAAGTTGTACCAATACTGCATAAACATAAACACCAGTTTTCGTTAAACGTGTGCCCAGAAAGTGAGGAATTCGTGGACGCGAATTCATTAAGACATAACCTCAAGAGTTAACACAGATTTCTGCACTTTATACAATTGTAAACGCGAGGACACATTATTGGGCACGAAATGCGTAAGCTTTGGTGTAATGATGATTTACCAACACGTGATACTTGACACGCCTTACTACAATCTGTCGCATACAAATGGGGCACTGAACCTAAAATGTATGTTTTGATTTTCTCTACAACTTTTGCCCGAGATATTTCTCATTCTAAGAAGAAATGAGCGCGATATTATTAAAAAAAATGTACATCGGTCTTCATGTAAAGCACCCGTTATTCTTGTTTGATTTTAAACGAGAACTGAAATTTCTCGAAGATTTTTGAAAAATACTCATTTCGTGAAAATCCGTCCAGTGGAAACCAAGTTGTTCCATGCAGACAGACGGACGAACAGACATGAATAAGCTAATAGTCGCTTTTCACAATTTTGCGAACGCGCCTAAGAAAGCAATGAGTCGATCAATCAGCTTCTTTCCTGCACCAACATTTGAACAGCCAGCGAGGAAACGTTTGTGTGGGAGAAAAAGCACAGATTTCATGGCGCTCGACTGCAGACTACCAAAAATAAGGAGGACCGTATGACCTCGTTTAAGGAAGCAATGAGAAAAACAAGGCGCCCTTCGCTTTCTGAAGCAATAACGCCGAGTGCTGCCTTCCCGCAATAGCTGACTCTTTTCCTTTCTTATGGCACATGCGTATATTCAAGAGACCCCCATAATACTTGAAATGAACGATAAAATGTGTTTTCGCACTCCAACAACAGGAGATGCTTATCGGAAGGGGGGGGGGGCGCACAAAAAAGCCTGCAAAATAAACGTACCCCGGCCGTTTGTCAGTAATTATTCTGACACACTGATAATTGCTAAGGCACAAGCTATTAGACAAACCCCAAATTTTTTGTCTTCAGCATACGCAAGCCTATCTAAAGATTTTATGTTCAATATATCATTCCGCCTACAGTGCCAGATCATCCTGGTATTTTCACTGTACGATACCGAATCTCTTTCGTTAGAGGCCTACAAGCATAACAGCATTTTAATTAACAAAATAAATAGTTTACAGCTGAAGTAAATCAAAATGTAACCACTATTATGACTGGTGACAATGTCTGGTGTTGTCTTGTAAGGAAATATCTGGACGTCAGGGCTCAACCCAGTGGTCTCGGAATAAATTAACATTTTTAAAGCCCAGTGGTTACTTTATTAACCACCAGGCTGGAAATTCAGAAATTTAACATTCTGTACGGATCTCAGAACAAAGAGCGGTTATTTCCCTACACAATATCAACTGTTTTATTTTTTTTATTTCTTCGGTGCGTGTTAATGTGTGCTACGAGATGAATATTTAAAACCTCCATCAATCATCCAGGTTAACCGTTGTCTTTAAAAGGCCGTGCCCTGCCTCAGGCAGTTCGATCCATTGTCAGTCAATTTACGATTTATGGTAGACAAAGTGGCATTGGGACAGATTTTTCTCCACGCACTTCGATTTTCCCCTCCCAGTATAATTCCACCAAAACTCTTGAACTCATCTGTATCTGCACACCACTCTTAGAAGAAAGACCTGCAGGCGAAGCGTACGAACGTTTAAAAAAAAAAAAATACTTCCAGCAGCCGGAGAGCATTGGAAAGAAAATTACTTCCACGCTATTTTCGCCTTTAAACGGTTAACTGTGAACTTGCATTTTTCCATAGCATGTTATGCAACGCCCCAAACCGCTAGATGAACGATTATGGAAAGTCCGTGGAATGATAATGACAAGAGAAAAAGGAGGTACTCGGAGAAACCTGCCCCACTGACACTTCTTCCACCACAAACCCCACATGGACTGGCATGGGAGTGAACACGCGTCTCCGCCGTGGCGGGCCGGCGACTGCCCGCCCAAGTAATGGCAGGAATCTAGGACTTACTAAGTGGTGTTAAGTACATATTTATTGAAATTGGTTACAGGAACTATTTTGTAATTTATCCTTGTACACCTTGTATATACTGTCTGTGTAATAAATCACTTTTTAAAAAAAAAAAAAGTGGTGTTAGTTATCAATGCGAAACGGCGGACTTAGTGTAAGGGCGTCGGTTTATGTTCCTGTCGTTTGCTGTATTTCCGTGTCACAAATTATTATATCAAACACAGTCAACGCTTAAAATTTACAAGTCCAATTATTTTCAGTCGAAAGTAGTCGCCCGACAAATTAGAGTTAATAGGATCAATTTAGAGAACAGTAAGCAGAATATGGTAAGCCTTTTTCCAGAGATGGTGGTGCTATAAACACGCGACGTTTTACACCTCAAGTTCTTGCTGTGATGTACATAATCAGATGAGCTATGGTTATCAGAGCGTTTGAAATTAGGTGCAGATTTACAAACTAAACACCGGCGCCTGGGAAGAAGGGAGTTAGTCCGCTTAGTGTGGAACTGATTACGTACGACACGAGACTGGCTCACGGGCCGACAGCATCGAGCAGCCGTGCAAAGCGGCATCGCGAATCGTATATGGAGAAAATGTCTTAGTAATACATGAGGTTCAAACGGGTTTCCTCGCTCACTGCAGTATATACAACGCCTCTTTCCTAATACTGCCTTAATCATCCAAACGTAATTCAGATACGTCCCTTTCTTTACAACTGTTAAATATAATTTAAGATTCACTGTAGTATTATGACACTTAAACCCTGAAGAGGGAACTAGCAAGTTACTCCGAAACGTTGGCAGTTTTCATCGCTTCGATAAAATCGGATATCCAGAAAATTACATCTGGATAAATGCAGTTATGAACAGAGTAGGCGACTGGACATTTTCAAAATACAGGTTTGGATCTTATAGAAGATTGTTATGATGTTTATCGCGTCACGACATTGCATTCTTACAGTATTACACATTTCCAGTGCTTTTCAAAATTATGTCTCCCAACCTAACCTAACCTAACCTAACCTAACTCACTACGGTCCGCACACTACGAATTTGCACAGCCCGCTACAAATGCTTATTGCGCAGTAAACTGGTGAAATTTTGAACATAACCGATCCTTCTTTAGCAGTTCGTTCAACCAACTCATTGGACTGTTGCCAAACTAGAACCTGAAACCTAATTTGGCCTACTACCAGCACTAACAAGGCCCACTTTCTTCAGACTGCTCCTGTTACTGCGCCAGACCTACAGTTGCTGCCATGTGAGCGCGTTTGTGGCTAGTTTTTACATATCGGTGAAGGGCGAGACTTTCCACACTCGTCCAGCCCGGCCCTGGGGCCCATCCAGCCCCCTACACAGCGAGTACCGAGTCATTCCCCGGGGGTAAAGCGGCCGGGACGTGGCGTTGATCACCCACCTCATCCAGAATCCAGGCTAAAGAAAGAGTAGAGTTATACTTCTACTCCCCTTTTGGGCCTTGATGGCCTGTTCTTGGGTGAACGTTACCTTTACCATTATATAGCAGAATACATAAAGTAATGTTCATGGCGAAGTGTGATTCACGGTATTTCCTTGAATGATGAGAGAAGGCAGGATTACGTGTGTCACTACTGTATCAGAAGTGTGCACAATCCGTAAGAACACAGTGCACCCTCTGCAGCCGATCATTCAATACCACACCTTCCCCTAATGAAGAGGGACAGTTAAAATAGGAAAGGCCAAATGACTGCTGTACCTTAAAATATATCAATTTTTTTGTTAAAACTTCTTCTTTGCTGTCTTTCGCCTGTCATAAATTTAAGTGCAGTGTCAAATGTAAACCAAACCACTCTTATATAAAAATTAAACGTGACTAGTTTACGTACATAAATGTAAACTTATTTACGTCAGGACATCAAAGGCCTTTTAGTTATCATTTATCTGCAGTTACTCGTATGTCGCAGGTACCGTAATTTATAATTTAAAGATCCCAAATAAATGCAATCACAAACTTTTTCTCAATATTAAAGCAGACTGAATGTACACATAGCCACCACGCATCAACACTCCAACCTACATACTGATGTCCGAATTACCATTTTCAGCACGACTTGTCTGTCAAAATAAAGTCGTATTTCATCACTCTCCGATATCGAATCCGTGTTAATTTCCCCCGTGTTATAACGCAACAAAGCAAACAAGGCACCCTCCAGTTTCCCGGTCCTTCATCTATGGACGTCCGACAAGCCTTGATAGTTTTAGTGGACACGCTTACTTAAGTCGTATTACAGAAGCACCCGGTTAAGAATCTCCACCGAGTAACGGACCGCCTAACGAAGATTTCTGTAATTTTCTGCACAGTCTCTCCAAGCGAATGCTGAACTATTGATTTGAACTATACCACGACTGCCTCCTTATCCCTTGCCCTTAATGACAAGCAACTCATTAATGCAGCAAAAATAGCAAATTAACACGTATTAAACATAAGCATTCAGCTCGTACATCACAGAAATCACAGTGTGCTTCCATTTAAAGAAATCACAAGGCTACTGTGTGGGCCAGGTAGCTCAGTCGGTATAGCGAATGACTACGGGATGGACGTTGCGGGATCGAATCCCGGTGGGGACGAGATTTTTCGCCCGTCCAGACCGGTCCTGGGGCCCACCCAGCCTCCTGTAAAATGGGTACCGGGTCTTTCCCGGGGGTAAATTGCGGCCGGGGCGTGCTGCTGACCACTCACGCCCTTCTAGTGACGCGGTCATGGAAGAGTAGAGCTATACCTCTACCCACCCTCTGGGCCATACCGGCCCCGTAACGGGATCACTTTACCTTTTACAAGGCTTAATGTTCTTTACGGGAATCGTAGCTGTTTGCTGTTCTGAGGAAGAATTTTAATACAGCGTTGATTCCAGAAGATTATGTAGGCTACTGAACTCAAAACAAATAAAAACAAAAAAGAATCGGTCGGCAGTAGAGCTTACAAGCAGTACTGCTACTTGAAGGCTTTATCTGAGCAAAGGAACTTAACATTCATACTAGCAGGCATCAGAAAATGTATACTTCTAATAAAAATGATGGCTTAAACAATTAACACACGCATAACAAAAACCAGAAGCGCCAAAGCTAGACCAGTTTTACGATTTGCACTGTTATCCCACCAAGGCAATCTCCGTATGGCAGCGAAGCGTCAGGTTTCAGAGCCGAGCGACACAAAAATGACCGCCTGAGGCCGGACAAGAAGACACCAGTGTCGTGGTTTGTGCTTTGTGTTATGATGCTATTAGTGAGTCAGACTACACAGCTTCGAGTGGTAGGATGATTGATGACAATTATAAAATGGAGAGAATTTGGAAGGCATGGTCCTAGCCAAATCGAGGGACGATTTCGGAGATCCTCATGGAGAAACGAAACCCCTCAGGACGGCCGTTGTCCCGATCACAAGTACAAAAAGCATTACCGATACATCAACCCATTCGGTGACACAACTGTCGTCAGTTGTGTATCAGATTATCACGGCGTAATAAAAATAGGAATCAAGATCACAACTTCAAGTACATGTGCACTACTTGGCACAAGCAAGCCGCGCAGCACAAGACACTCAAAAACCCCCTGATGGTGGCTTCGAATTCAGCCCTGGCCATGTCTGTATTTGTTATTCTATATGAATCTAATTACGCATGTTAAAAAACAGGAAACTTAATCATCAGAATTAGGAAGAACGAGGTTTATTCAAATAAAACCTATTCATGGTCGTTCTGGACCAGAGCTTTTCCAGCTTTTCCCTCGCGTGCCACTGTCACAATACAAAACATGTACACGTACCACTGCCTACTGCATATATTAATGCCTACTTTCAGGATACTGGTCTTACAGGATGTTTCGCTGGGGAAAACTCAAATTTTGCAGCTGCTGCTTTTCTTATTTAACGCATTTAGGGTTTTCTCTGCATTTCAATAACATTTCAAATAATTTTAACAGTGCAATTGACGTTTCTACAATTTTAATTACTGAGAAAAAAAGCAATTCCTAAGTTTCTTCACGCACCACCTGGCGACCGTCCGCGTACCACCGTTTGAAAGCCACTGTTTCGGACGTTGGGGCAGAGGTCGCCATGGGAAGTGACGTAGGCAACCCATTGGTACATTGACTGATGAACCCTTCCGCAAAGTACTCGCTGCGCTGCTGCTGTAACCACTACAAAATCCGGCCACGACGTCTCCGTTCTACACCAATCTATGGCCCTTAACGACGCCCTCCCTTGCAAGAAAGCCGGGACGGTTTCTCTTGATGGCGATACCAAGGTCTCGGAGGGTTCCACAATAGCGCCGTCAGTTTATGACCGTATCAGGGTCCTTCAATGCTGAACTGTGTAAGGCCCCCAGATTCGTGACAATGATTGTAGCAGAAGCCTAAGAAGTGCTTAGCGTAAGGAATCCATAGGCCGGTACGTGTATGACAACGAATGCCTGCCCTAATGCCCATGGCGACTACTCGGACGGTTCCCACTGCTTCCGCCATATGAAAACGAAATTATTTTCGTTCGAAAAATCCACGCAATTTTCATGATAGGAATTAATGGAATGAAGTTATCCGTAACATGAACATTTTAATCCACTGTATGGCGAGTTTCAATTTTCCTCAAGAGCAGAGCGACGTCTCGGCAGCAATGAACAGATGCCTGCAATTATTAATAGCAGCTGTCGTGGCAAGGGTAACTCAGAATTCATATACTGCGGGTTCTGTGGTGGGAGTTCAATGTTTATTAATTCTGTGGTATCCTGCAATTCGGAACGTATAAAGTTCCTCTCATGTGAAAAAAAAGACAAACAAACAAACAAACACATACGAACGAATGAATTTGTTTCAAGTGGCAAACCATGTTAAAGTTGGCTACGATAACTTCTTTATTGTAGCACAGACATTCATGGGCACATGTGCCAGCTACTGATTCAAAAACCAATCCAGATTAAGTAAGAATAATACAGAGACGACAATTTTGGGTGCTTCGGTTGATTCGCAAACTATTTCTCACGATAGGCTTACTTGTACCTCTCCCCAATATGAATGAGACACGAGTACTCTGAACGCATATATCAAGTCACTGATTGGATGGATATTCTTAAACATTAAAATTAATCAGGAACGAAACGATATTCTTAAAATCCGACATTACTTGCGGCTGACGACATATCTTAAGATTTTAAGTCCATCCTGGTAACACAGGTTGACATTTGAATCTAATTCAATGAGATCTGTCAGCCACAACGTTCTAAAGTTTTCGTCTTTTCAAGTTACACGTCTAAACATGGCCTTGATTTCCTTAAATAACTCTTAAACAATTAGATGAATACTGCAGGTTATGACATCATCTTCTTGTGTCATAAGAACCAACAAAACGCACGCTTTTTACATTAATGTTTTAATTTAATTATAGTGTCTTCGACATGTTTCGAACATCCAAGTATTCAACCTCAGGAAGACTTGTAATGCAGTTTTATGGTATATCTTTCATGCATCCATATAAGCAGTCTGGTCGATGGCAGGATGTGCTTCAAACATCCTCTTCATTCGTATTTTGTATTTCTCTGTTTGTAAATCTTTCTCAGGTGGAAGCATTCTTTTGTGAATTCTGTTTTCGGACAAGTTACGTCTGTTTTGGGCACACAAATGACATGTCGTGCACGAGTACACGAACGTACATACATAAATACATATAAATATACATACATACATTGATAAATAACGACAGTGACTTCACAGAAGCAACTATCCATTTTGTATTTAACGCAACTTGTATTTAAACAATCACGCTACAAAAGAATGTGCTCCATGTTGAAAACAAAATGCCACTGCGATCACAACCAATTTCTTGCAAAAAATAAAAGACAGTTCTCTTTCGGATGTGCTTCACAACTTTTGTCGCAGTTCACATGTTCCTCTCGGAATAACGTGTCCACGGTAACATCGGCCAAACACACTAAACCGTACGTTTCGCTGTATGAGGCGCAGGATCTTCGTCAAGTCCGAATTACCCGTTCTATTTCTTAAAAATCTTATCTGTAAACCAAACACCGGTCAGAATATCAGGACTCGTTTCAAAGCAATCTGTCCGATGACCTTCATCAGTATCACTCGGTGTGTGAAAAACCGCATCTTGTAAAGAAGCAACTTTCAATAGCATGTGTTCAACTACCAGTGCCAAGCTGTTAAGACAAAGACAGACGGACCTTCTTGGACCTGTTGAACTGCTTCCCACTATACTCTGCATGGCCTCATCAACTCTCAATGTTCGCTTATATCTAGCAACAACTTTCGGACTGACACAAAACTAGTTTCTTCAAATTTTCGTACCGAACACAATTTCGAAGAATCGTTATGAACATGAAGAACCGGTCGGTAATTTATTTGATTTGGACGACATTTTCACACATAACCTGTAAGGCCTGGCGGTCAGGACATGCACCGCCAAATTTAGCATTAAAATCTCCACATGTTGACCGAACATTTAGTCGATATGTCCAACGTGGTTCTCAAAGTATACAACCACTATTTCACGTACGTCATCTAGTGACATTTCTAGTAAAAGCAGTGTGTGTGCTCTGTGAAGTGTGAAACTAATTTTTACACGTTTAAAAATAACCCAACCTTCCAATATCCTCCTCCCTTCCCCAGAAGGACATACAACCGCTTAGCTTGATCCTTCCCAAGTCCCAGCTAACATTATATAAGGTTTCAACGCCACAAGTACAGCGAAGCGTTCAGTACGCGGGTATAGCTAAACGGACCAAGGGATGCTGAATTCGCTGTTCGGTTGTCTGGTAAAGCAAACAACCTCCGTTCTGCAGCACAAGATTCTACCCTCTGTCCAACATTTCTCTGCACATGCGTACCAGTATCAAAACAAATCTGTCCTGCAGAAACAATTTAAAACAGCCCTTTCGTGGAAACTATGTACAATATACAAGTAAACATGGGGAACCGCGGTGGCACAGTGGCTAAGGTGCTGTGCTACAATTCGGAAGGTCGCTGGTTCGATCCAAGATGGTGTCATTGGAATTTTTCATTGACATAAAATCCTTTCAATCGCACTATGGCTCTGTGGTCGACTCAGCCTCTAACAGAAATGAGTACCAGGAGCATTTCCTGGGAGTAAAGGCGGCCGGTACGTAAGGCTGACAACCTCCTGTGCCGCTGTCATGAAATCTGGGAACCTTAACTTCCTGGAACCCTCTGGGCCACTCCAGGCCTGTAACGGGACTGCTCTACAAGTAAACATACGCATGAACACATACATACATACATACATACATAAGCTCTACTCTTTTTTAATCTCGGCTTTAGATGGGGGTAGGTGATCAACTCCACGCCCCGGCTGGCTGGGTAGGCCGCAGGGTCGGTCTGAACGGGTGCGGAAAATCTTGCTCCCCCACCGGGATTCGATCCCCAGACCATCCAGCCCGTAGCGAGTCGCTATACCGACTACGCTATGCATATATATAAGAGTTTGAGATGTACGATGTACGGCGGACAGATTCGTAACGACATCATGTACGGTGTAACATGAGAGTAACTGAAAGTTGGGACCGACTGTGATCGATAACTGTACCTGCTGGAGCGTTATTAGTTAATTGGCGGCGATGGTACGGCGCAGAGGTTGATGGAACGGCAAGGCCTCTCCACCTACTGCGGGTCTGTGTGTGGGTTTCTGGAATGACGGGGGCGTAGGGTAGAGGAATGTGGAGGCAAGACATGACAAGTGGGAGATCGTCGACACTGCCTAATCACAAAAACCAATGCCCAGAATGTTACTACAAATGTTAGTGCACATATAAAAGACGACTGATGGGACGGCGTCTTACTTCTGTTCTGCGTTTACTTTAGGATCAATCGAAAGAGGGTGGGCAGGGACAGCGCAGTCGGTACAACGACTCGCTACGAGCTAGGCGGTCCGAGGATCGAATCCCGGTGGAGGGGGGGGGCGAGATTTCCACACCTGTACTGACCGGCCCTGCAGTCCATCCAGCCACGTACACGATATTGAGTTTTCTCTCGCGGGGAAAAGCGGAAGGGGCGCGGCGCTGTCCACCCCCCCCCCCCCAATTAGTGCTGAGGTTAAAGAAAAAGTACATCTATACCTCTACTCCCCCTCTGGGCCTTCACGACCTGTTTGTTCTAGGCTGAACTTTACTTTTAGCAACCAACAGAGGTGCATCAGAATGTCACTCCATGAAAAAGCAAAATAAATATTCAGACCTATCGAGAAAGTTTCAGTCCGGTTACCGACGATATTCGATTCTAACACTAACACTAGCAATAATACTAATACCGAACTTATTCAACTCAATGAGCAACTGAATATCAATATTATACCACCACCACCATCAATAATAATAATAATAATAATAATAATCCTTCACTAACTCATATTTTTTGGTACATGTGAAGCCAAAAAGCAATACACTCGCAAAGTAAATAAAAACTGAATATCGGATGGGAATCCGAATTTTCGAATTTATATTCCTGGGGCTTCCTATATTAATTTCCCACACTACAAGTGGACACGGGTAAGTCATGTGGACTGTAATGTGTATCTCCTACCCTGCAGACATAGGCATGCACGACATGATAATACTAAGATGGGCCTTCAAACAAAAGGATGGGAGGACGTAGACTAGAATGATCTGGCTGAGATTACGGACAAGTGGCGGGATTTGTTAACGCGGTGATGAATCTTGGGGACATACACAAGGGACGTAAATTCTTCAGCAGCTGAGGAACGAGGCTTTCAAACAGGGCTCTACTCCATGTAGTTAGTAAGTTAGTCAGTCAGTCAGTCGGTTGGTTGTTTACTTTAGTCAGTCACTACACCTTTAATTCGCCACATAGATTTGGGAGTGTTACTTCCGAATTAATGAGTTTTTTGCCGTCTCGTCTACTTCTAAAGTATGGGCAGTCAGTATGAATTGTTTATAATAATTTGGCAATATTTTAAGTATAGAATTTTTCTCACAAGAATCAACGGGCCACGGTCACTTCGATACACTTCCTTCAGGTCTGCAGGTAAACCCAAACGCCCATTCGTGACTCGGTGGGGAAGAAAACACGATGGCCCAAACGCGGCACTTAGGGCAACAGCTCATCGCTATGCAGTGGCAACTACGAAAGGTAAATTAACACGTACTGCGACAACGAGGCTCTACGTGAAGTCCCATACGAGATCCGCATATCGGACCTTGAACTGCGCATCACGATTGGAATGACTGCATAAATAATACATGTACGTGAGTCTATGATAATACCTAACGGCGACGTAAGAGTGAACAGTGTCGGATACCAAACTCCTACCGTAAATGCTTAACGTAATACTCTGAAAAATTTGTGTAAGGAGGAAAATGAAGATATGCAGTCAGTGACATCTATAAAAAACATCCCCTGCATGTAAGTGGGTAGTTTATTAGAAACCGCGAGAATCCAACTGGAACTGTTTAATTAAGTGTTAATTTATGGTGTATACTGAATAAGATTCTCTACAGTCTTAGGTACATAAAGCAAAGCAGGCATGATTAAGTCTTCACAGAACGCTAACTGGATCGAATGTTAACCTGCAGATGCAACTCGGAATAAATGGTTTTGGAAGGGATGAGCTACAAAACATTCCATTTCGGGGTTGTTTTCTCTTACACGGAATAAAAAACCACGACATAAAAAGTTGAGTTCTTCATCCTCAAACATTTCCTTCGATTCCTGGATTCGTAAAGAAAGGCGTCCTTTCTTGTGAGGGGAGGGGTTTGAATTTTACTAGGCACCTCCCTAAATGAGGGTCTTTGTGCAAATACAATTGGATTACTCAGTCCAAAAATCTATTTGCGTCGTAGGTACCGCATGTTTATCAGTACTGATACCGGTGCGGGGCGAGATTTTCCGCACATATCCAGACCGGCCCTGGGTCTCGCGCAGCTCCTGTGCAACTGGTACTTGGTCTCTTCCCCGGGAGTAGAACGACAGAGGCGTGGCACTGCCCACCCAACTCCATTTAGCGCCGATGTTAAAGAAAGAGTACAGCTATACAGCTACTTCCCTAACAGGCCTTCATTACCTGTTTTAGGGTGAGTTTTACCTTTTACCATCACTGACTCTACTTCAGTCTGTCACAGTCGTTCAACAGACAGTACTTCATTTATGAAGTGACACGTAGTTGATTTTACATACATCATCACAAATTTATTAATTCAATTACGGCAGAACTCCACTTACCCGAACGCTGGTTATGCGGATCGGGTTGGCCCTTCGGGTAACACTGTCGAGAATTCTACAACACTAACTTGCCTCGAAATTACCGGTTATCGGATCAAATACAGTGCAGTGTTATGGCTTCTAGAACTTCAAATCAGGCGTAGTCGAGAGGTTTAGACGCAGGTACCTACTGTAAATAGTAAAAGCCGAACTTCAAACTGCCAACGTAGCCTATTTTCAAAGAAAAATCTAGTTATCCGGATTTTCTGCATATCCGGATGGCTCGCCGTCCCAATTAATCAGGATAAGTGGAGTTCTGCTGTAATTACTTAATGGAGTATTTTTAAATAAATTTCCAAACGGTAGGATAGCTGTAAGGCCTATCCCAACGGCCGCGCGGCCTACGGCGTGGGTCTGCGTCCGCTGGCTTGCTGGGGTTACGGGTTCGAATTACGCCGGCAGCATATATGTCAGGTACAGGCCTCTGCGTCTGGCTGATCACCCTTCCAGAGGAGCGCTACCGAGCGTGATCGTGTAGGATCGATTATGAGAAGGCCATGGCCCACTAGGGGCTGTTGCGCCATTGAGGGGGGGGGGGGGGGGAAGGGAGGGTTAAATGGGGAATTTGAAACGAGGGGGGGGGGGGGGGTCGAATTTTTTTTTTTTACATTTTTTTTTTATTTGGTTGGAA
>Ga0123354_10004460_pt1 | contig 19841 bp, 13 predicted proteins | sample TergutLab28metaG_2_FD_97872 | JGI IMG/M metagenome (GOLD analysis project Ga0123354, IMG submission 97872) | Labiotermes labralis P4 segment gut microbial communities from Petit-Saut dam, French Guiana - Lab288 P4 | ecosystem: Host-associated > Arthropoda: Insects > Digestive system > Gut ...
GATATTTATACAACTCAAAGCAAAAGAGTTACTTTTATTACCGATTTGGACTCTATAACTTTCAATATAGAGCCAAATAAAACGTATAATTTTGTGATTTTGATTGGAAAAGATTCTGCTTGGACACAAATAAAATCTATCCCCTCATATTTGGAAACTCTGCAACAAGCGGGCAGCTATGAAAAATCAGACACTGTTGGTTTACCGCATTTTTACTACGAAACACCTAAAAATGCTCGTTTACAAGATATAAAAACATTTTTTAAACTTGATTCCATTGCAGGAAACGGTGATGAAATATCTAAAATACTGAACATTATGTATTGGATTCACAACAATATTAAGCACGACGGTTCCAATTACGCACTTGCTGAATTTGATGCAATTGACTTGTACAATTACTACAAAGCAACAGGGAAAGGTATTAATTGCAGGCATTTAGCTATTTCTCTAAATGAAATGTACTTGTCTATGGGTTGGAAATCTCGCTATGTTATCTGTCTTCCAAAAGACGAAAAAGACCAAGATTGCCACGTTATTAATTGTGTATGGGTGGATAGTTTACAAAAATGGATTTGGATAGACCCAACTTTTGCTGCTTATGTAAAAGATGAAAATGGAGTCTTTTTAGGTATCAGTGAAGTGCGAGAAAGATTAATTGATGGTCGTCCGTTAATATTAAACGAAGACGCTAATTGGAATAATCAAAACAAAGAGACAAAAGAACAGTATTTAATGAAATATATGTCGAAAAATCTGTATTGGTTGCAAGTTCCTGTAAATAGTCAATTTAACCCTGAAAGTCGTTATCGCAATAATGTAAATAAGTATGTTTCATTGCTACCAGTTGGATATGTACGTTCAAATATGGAAAATATGGGAACGATTACACACGACCCTGAATATTTTTGGCAACAACCATAATAAAAAACACCTGCTGCTAACGTTTTTGGGGCTTAGCGGCGGGCGGGGTTTCACAAAGGCTCGGACGGGAGGCGAACTCCAAAAATCCTGCGAAGTGTCCCACGAGACAAACGAACAGCTAAAAAGGAATAAATTATGGAAACAATTGAACTAAAAAAGTAGAAAACATCTTGATTGACCATGCAGTAAAAGCATTAGAGCAGGCAAACGGTTTTTGCAAATTTAATGAAGACTGCATTAAGGATGTGAAAATCTGTTTGAATCTCTTGTAAAAGGTGAAGTATGCTTATTTCAAACAAGATGAGAAAAAACAGCATATCTCAAAACAACTTATTTCACAAAACGCTATTATTAGCACACAGGTTTTGCAGGAATTGACCAATAGAGAGTCTTAAACCTGTTAATCCAAGCAATGCTTCTCAATTCAAAGGCATTTTGAATTGAACATAAAATTTCAGTTCTGATAGTATTTCATCAATTGGAATTTGCTCATCGTAATAATTTCTCATACAAATATATTATCAGGATACAAAAATAATAATTATCTTTGCACAATAGTTCTTTTTAGTGCCTTTTATTGAAAAAAAATAGGTGGATTAAAAGGTGGAGTTAAAAAATTCATTAAAGTTAAATACATGGAATAAAGGGTATAGCACATTAAGTTCTACACCCTCGCTTTCCGCAGAAAAAACCATTCCTGCTATTTTTCGCCGGGTGCAGCATATTTTTTTGAAGCATCGTCCAATACTAACACCCAGTCGTTTCCTTTGCCTTTGGTGGGCGGATAGAACCATGTAAGTTCCGTCTTGTCGAACGTGCCGATCTTGAAACTCCTGCCACTGCGCACATCGAACCACCAGGCTGTGATTTTTTCTCCGGATAGCGCTTGAAGGTTTACGGCAAACGGGTCGCCTTGTTCGCTGTAGAGCATGGCGTAAGAACCATTGCGGTCGCGTGTGGCGGAAATATGCCTCAGCCCGTCTCGTTGTCCTTCTACTATGATACTTTGATCAGGAATCCGTGTGAAAAACGGACGACTTTCCATTAGGTAACGACCGTATCCCATTTGATATGAAGCGATCAGTTGAAGCGATTCCTGCCACGGACGGACGGGTCCATTTACCGGTTCTCTGTCCGGCGTCCACATTTGCCAGATGGCATGGCAACCTTGCGTATGACCACAAGCTCCCGAAAAAACCTCGTGATAAAAGAAACGGCGGGTTTGGAAATCCATTGATGTACCATATTTTTCCCGATCAAAACATACCGGATGTTCATCGTAAAGCGGCTCTCCGTCCATGACCGGCTTTGTGGGCCGGAGGTTATAATCCTGTTGTATGTGATTCCATGAATCCGTATCGTAGCAATGTCCGTTCTGTTGCATGTTAAAACTGAGCCATTCGTCATTATGGAAACATTTCGACGAAGAATCTCCTCCGGTGGGATGCAAAGTCATCAAACATTTGCTGTAATCTTCTTTCCCCGAAATACCTATGGCTATCCCTTTAGCCATAGAGCGGATGATGGATTCAAAACCGGTAAAATCCCTGTCGCCACCCAATATCCAAATGATATTCTTATATTTCTTATAGCGGTTGCCCAAATAATAACCATAATCTTCCGCCTTTTTCTCGTTGTCGAAAATCACAGGACCCACGCCCCATCCCTTGTTAATTTTGTCACCCCAGGCGGGCAGCAATCCGGCTACCAATCCAAGTGAATCCATCATTTGGATGACGGCATCGACATGCTTGAAATAAGCCTCGTTTGGCTGGGTACAGGCGGCATCCGTAAAAGGAAGGTCGCCATTGGCATTGGGAGTTTTCAGTCCGTCAAGCTCCGCCAGCACTACGGCTTGGATAACCGTGTATCCTTTCATGGCACGATCTGTAAGATACATGCGCGCATCGTCCAGATTAAGGCGATGAAACAGTTCCCATGCGGTATCGCCCAAATAAAAGAAAGGAGTCCCATCTCCGTACTGTAAATAACGCTTCTCAGGATGAACCCTGATAGCGCCATGTTTCGAGGTCTGCGAATGGAAATTTTGCGCAAAGGCAAGCAAAAAACAAATGGTCAGAGTAACTAATTTTGTATTCATGATTATTTAAATTCCGTCATAAAATTCATTTAACTCTTGATAATTTTTTTCGTTTCTCCTTTTTTCATACTTATTTGTATTCCATTTAATTCGAAAGCGCAGTCTTTCCAAGCGGTTAGTTCCAGATTTATTTTTTCGGGGCTGATACTCCCATTAATTTTTACGCCTAAAATGGAATAGATATTATAGAGACGGCATTCTCCTTTCCATGGGTTGCATTTGGCTATTTCGAGTTTACCAAACCAGTCTGAAACTAAGTTATTGAGCAGCGATTGCGCCAACAGTCCGTTTGAGGTGCTGTAAAACGACGTAGTATGTGATCCGCTGGTTTCATAGATTTGAATCCAATCCTTATCTACATAATCGGACTCTCTCAAATTATTCCAATCTTTCAACCATTGTTCTACATTTCCAAGCCGGGATCCAGCCAAAAGAAATTCACCCAATGTCCATCCGTGAAAGAAAGGTTTTTTTGCATTTTGAGTAATTTCATACCGTAAATTATACGCTGTAATTGATGGATTTTGAGCTGATCCATAAATTGGAAGATACGCTAAATCATTCAGTTGAACCGGATGTTTTTGTTTGCCAAAATCCTGTTCGCCCGATCCGGCGCATGTATAGTAAAATCCCCGGTCGGACAATAAACCGGGAAAATTCAAACCATCCTTTAGTATTTTGCTATAAGTCCCATCTTCATCAAGTCCATATTCAATTGCTTTTTGAAAACAATATTTCGCGCTGAACAATGCACACAAGTAATCCTTTTGATTAGAGCCTCCCATTTCGTCTTGTCCCATGGAAGGCGTGACATACAAGTGCCAGAAGCCGTCGTCTCCTTTTGTACAAATATTTTTATAAAACAACGCTATTTCCCTGATTAATGGGACGGCATACTGCTTTGTCCAATTTTCATCATTTACAAAAGCCGCTGTTTCATAAGCCATCCGTGCCATATAGCCGGAATTATGAATTTCGTACTCAAAAATAATAGGAACAGGTTCATGATATCCTTCGAGGGGACCATACGGATATTCCCATGGAATAAATAAACCGCCTACACCATAAAGTTTTTTCGTATAGGCTTCCATTCCGGGTATCCGCTTGACGCAGTATTCAATCATTGCTTTTGCAATATCCAGATTTCCGGTAGCAAGGAAAACAGGATGTATGTAGGATATATCTTGAGGAAAGGAAAAAGGCCATCCATTCCCCGTGTAGGCACAAGGTGGCGTGAACCCCAATCCATCATCGTTATAAGCGGAAAGAATCAAAGCCATCGAACGCACCCACATATTTTGTGCTTCGACATCAGGTAATTTTAAGCATCCGGAACTTTCCCATTTCTTGTGCCACCACTCAACAGTTCTGTCTATCGATTCGGAAACGGTTACCGGTTTGGAGCTGTTGACAGATAATAAAATAATATTTTCACCTTGTTTTAAACGAATGCGCAGGCACGAATCTTCAGATACCAAATCGGCTGTCGTTTTTACAAAAAAATGGGTTGATGCATTTCCACAAGAGAGTGTAATATCCCAAAGGTCGTTATGGCGATTGATGGTATAGTGTTGCTCTATTATTTGGTTGTAGGAATACGAATGCTTTGTTAAGACGGGTTTTATAATGATACAGGGCGCTTCCCCTTTCACTCGAATTTTAATTCCTGCCAAGTCTCTATCAACCGGATCAAACCAAGTGGTGGTTTCTACTTGATATTGTTTAGATTCATATTTTGTACACAGGGTGCCATCGTAGAATGACTGATGTTGGGAATACTTTTCAATATTTTCCGGTTCGCTCTCCCAGTAAATTTTTGTCAATGGCAACAAATAATCAGCATTAAACGCACCTCTGAACCAATACTTGATGTGCCTGTATTCCGTATTTCCATACGTATCGGATTGATCCGGTCGGTTATGCAATCCCAAAGCCCCATACGAACATCCAAAGCGACCGTTACCCTGATATAATGCTAAACTTTCGGACTGATATTCGTTACGTTGGATATCTGATGCCCTAATGATTTTTTGAATGTCGGAATTATTTTCTTCAATTCCGAGTAATGTGGGTTGAGCGTATAGATAAGAACTCAAACCGACGAAAACTGTAAACAAAATTTTACTTTTCAATTTCATAATTCACATATTAGATAGTTTTTTTGATAAATTCAGAACTATTACCTTACATCCGCGTGGGCGCTTCTATCCCCAGCAGTTTCAAGCCGGTTTCAATTACGCTTCCAATCTGGCAGGACAGTAACAACCGGAATTTCCGTAATTCGGCGTTTTCTTCTTTCAAAATAGAATAGTCGTGATAGAATTGATTGTATTCTTTCACTAAATCATAAAGATAGTTGGCGATAACCGCAGGACTGAAACTGCCGGCTGCTTCTTCGACAATCGCCGAAAATTCCGATAAACGTTGAATCAATTCCTCTTCTTTTTCATTGATAGGCGTTTGTAACGAAACCTGATGATTTTCCATCATTGAGAAATCGATTTCACTGCGCCGTAGAACCGATTGGATTCGCGCATAAGTATATTGAATGAAAGGACCGGTATTTCCATTGAAATCAATAGATTCCTGAGGATTGAAAACCATATTTTTGCGTGGGTCCACTTTCAGAATGAAGTATTTTAAAGCGCCCATACCAACTATGCGGGCGATTTTGCCGACCTCTTCTTCCGAATAACCTGCAGATTTTCCTAATTCGTTGGCTGTTTCCTTTGCTGTATTGATCATTTCTTCGATTAAATCATCGGCGTCGACTACTGTTCCTTCACGCGATTTCATTTTCCCTTCGGGTAACTCGACCATTCCGTACGAAAAATGAACCAATCCCTTTCCGAAAGCAAATCCCAATTTATCAAGCAAAAGAGAAAGCACTTGAAAATGATAGTTCTGTTCGTTACCAACTACATATATCATTTGATCGATCGGATAATCGTCGAAACGTAATTTAGCAGTTCCAATGTCTTGAGTCATATAAACCGATGTTCCGTCGGCTCTTAACAGCAGCTTTTCATCCAATCCGCCGGCAGTTAAATCAACCCAAACCGAACCATCGCCTTTCCGGAAAAACACCCCTTTTTTCAAGCCTTCCAACACTTTTTCTTTTCCGTCCAAATAGGTTTGAGATTCATAATAAATTTTGTCGAAATCCACGCCTAAGGCTTTGTATGTCTCATCAAATCCGGCATATACCCATGAATTCATCATTTCCCAAAGCGCTATGGTTTCCGGATCGCCAGCCTCCCATTGGCGCAGCATTTCGCGCACTTCAGCCATAATGGATGATTGTTCTTCGGCGTCCTTTTTTGATAATCCTCCGGCTTCCAATTTCAACAATTCGTTTTTATATTCCTGATCGAACTTCACATAGTAATCGCCAATCAGGTGATCGCCTTTTTTTCCAGACGACGCAGGGGTTTCGCCGTTTCCCCATTTTTTCCAGGCAAGCATCGATTTGCAAATATGAATGCCCCTATCGTTTACAATGTTGGTTTTAATTACACGGTTACCGTTGGCTTTAAGAATTTCGGCTAAACTATATCCCAGCAAATTATTTCGTATGTGCCCTAAATGTAAGGGTTTATTTGTGTTAGGCGATGAATATTCAAGCATTACTAAAGGTGCATCTTCTTTAATTATTTTTATTCCATACTGTTCGGTGGAAAAAATTTCATTGAAAATCCGAATCCAGTACGACGGCGCAAGGGTCAAATTCAGGAACCCTTTGACTACATTGAATCCGGCAATATCGGATTCTTGTTCCAATAATTGTTCACCTATTTCCCGGGCGGTTTGTTCCGGATTTTTCCCTGACAGTTTCAATAATGGAAAAACAACTAAAGTTAAGTGTCCTTTGAAATCTTTTCTTGTTTTTTGCAACTGAATCATTGAAGGTTGCATCTCCTTGCAGTATAAGCCGGATACGATTTGTTGAATTGTTTGTTGAATGTTCATTACTTATCCATTTTGGGCTGTAAAAATAATAAATTTTAAGCAAAATTCCTATTCTGATTTGATCAGCGGATTCTCATTTTGTTTGGGATGACGTGTTTCCCACCTTGATAAAATGGAAGAAACTGCCTCAAAAGTTCTTTAAAAACAGTTTCTTCCACCGCATTATTTACAAGTGCCCGTCATTTAAAACGGGAGCGTAGCGTGAATGAAAAATCTCTAAATTAAACCGGAACTAAATAAGGCCTGCTCCCGGTTTAAATTTAACAGTTTTCTTAGCAGGAATTTTAATAGGAGCTTTCGTTTGAGGGTTGATACCTGTTCTTGCACTTTTTTCAATCACCTGATAAGTTCCGTGACCAACCAATGTGACTTTTCCACCATTTTTCAATACACTTGAAACTACCGTTAAGAAAGCATTCAATGCTTTTTTTGAATCAACTTTACTTAAGCCCGATTCTTCGGCAATAGCGCCGATAAGTTCTGTCTTGTTCATAAGATCTAATTAATTAAAGATTTAAATACATAAAAAAATAACACTATTAAAATAGGCTCCAAATATATAGGTATTCATTTAATTATCCAAACATTTTTATTGTTTTTTTAATGAAATATCAAAAAATTCAGATATATCAAATTTTTCCTTAGGTAGTAGCTCATATTTGATGGGAAATTATAAACTTTCCAATTTATAACACCTAAAATTGATCAGCTAATCATGAACCATCCCATATTGCGCTGGCGGTTCAATTTTTCCAATTGCTTACTCAATAAACTATTCTCCGGTTTTTTAAATAAGGCGTCACTCTCAAGTATTTCCAGCGCTAAATCGCGGGCAAGTGAAAGAATCTGTCCGTCTTTGGTTAAATCGGCAATTCGAAGGTTAAATGCGATGCCGCTTTGCTGAGTTCCATCGATATCGCCGGGGCCGCGTAATTTCAAATCTTCTTCTGCAATAATAAATCCATCGTTGGTTTCTGTCATAATTGCAATACGACGGCGGGTATTTTCCGACAATTCGTATTCGGTTATTAAAATACAAAACGATTGATCGGCGCCCCGCCCTACCCTGCCCCTCAACTGATGCAACTGCGAAAGTCCGAAACGCTCGGCATTTTCGATAATCATCACGGAGGCATTCGGGACATCTACGCCGACTTCAATCACGGTAGTTGCTACCATTATTTGCGTTTCACCTGAAACAAAGCGCTGCATTTCAGCATCTTTTTCAGCCGGTTTCATTTTTCCGTGAACCATAGATACCTTATATTCCGGAAAAATTTCTTTGGTTGTTTCGAATCCGGCTAAAAGATTTTTCAAATCGATTGCTTCGCTTTCTTCAATCAGCGGATACACAATATATACCTGTCTTCCTTCCTGAAGTTTTCGTCGCACGGAAGCGTACAAATTTTTTCGTTTGGCATTATAAAGATGGAGTGTTTGAACCGGTTTTCTGCCCGGAGGCAATTCGTCAATCACCGAAACATCCAAATCGCCGTAAAGCGTCATCGCTAATGTGCGGGGAATAGGCGTAGCGGTCATTACCAGAATATGCGGAGGAAACTGATTCTTTTTCCATAGCTTAGCTCGTTGTGCAACCCCAAAACGGTGTTGTTCGTCAATAACGACCAATCCCAGGTTATCGAAAGAAACCGTATCTTCAATCAAAGCATGAGTGCCTATAAGTAAATGTATTTTTCCTTCTTGAACGGCAGGTAACAATTCTTCTCTTTCCTTCTTTCGAGTAGAACCGGTCAGCAGGCGGACTTCAATACCCAATCCTTCCAGCAATCGGCCGATAGTTTCAAAATGTTGTGTGGAGAGGATTTCCGTAGGCGCCATCAGGGCGGTTTGAAAACCATTGTCGATAGCAATCAGAATAGAGAGCAAAGCAACCAATGTTTTCCCGCTTCCTACGTCGCCTTGAAGTAACCGGTTCATTTGCCTACCGCTGTTCATATCGCGACGGATTTCCCGAACTACGCGTTTTTGAGCTTCAGTCAGTTCAAACGGAAGGTTTTGAAAAAAAAACCGGTTGAAATAATCCCCGACTTTTGTGAAGCGAAATCCACCGAGACGTTTTTCCCTGTATTTAGTAACCCGTAATATTTGAAGCTGTAAATAAAACAACTCTTCAAATTTCAGGCGAAATTCAGCCTGGCGTAACACTGCCGGAGAAACGGGCAGATGAATATTCCTCAACGCTTCATCCAAAGAAATTACATGCGCCTTAAGGATAAGGTGTTCGGGAAGCGTTTCGGGAATTTTTTCCTTGACACTTTCCAGAACGGCAACAATGAGCTTTTGTAAAGCGCGAGAATGTAGAAAAACATCTTTCATTTTCTCAGAGGTATTGTATTGACCTTGAATACCTACTTCGCCGTTGAAAAACTGGTCTTCTGTTTCTAATTCCGGATGCGCTACCTGTATATTTCCATTAAAAAAAGCCGGCTTTCCGAATAAAATATATTCAACTCCCTGTTTATAATGATTTTGAATTGATTTTATATTTTGGAACCAGATTAAGTCGATATCACCCGTATCGTCATAAAAAGTTGCGGTTAATCTTCGTTTGCGTCCTTCGCCGAGTGTTGCGTATCCGTATATTTTCCCTTTCAATTGAATAAAAGGCATATTTCCATCAATTTCTCTGATTTTGAAAATTTTGCTCCGGTCGATATATTTGTACGGGAAATAATATAAAAGATCTTCATAGGTAGAAACATTGATTTCCCGCCGGAGTACATCGGCTTTTTTGGGACCTACGCCCTGCAGATACATGATATTTTGAAGGCTTAAATCCTGCATCGCATCAAAGTTTCGGCAATCATTAAATCGGTTTGTGAAGTTATTTTGATATTATCCATGCTTCCTTCAACCATCACCGAATGAATAATTTGGGCAGCTTCCACAACAGAAACATCGTCGGTAAAATCATTCTTGTATTCTAATTTATAGGCATCAATTAAAATGTCCGACCAAAAAACTTGGGGCGTTTGTATTAAGCGGTATTTCGAACGATCCACCGAGTGGGATTCTCCTTCGGCGTCCAGTTCCCGAATCGAATCAATCAAAGGGATAACCGGATAAGCGCTTTTATGAACCGCTGCCGTTTCATAGAGTTTTGCGATCAGTTGCCGGTCGATTAGCGGACGAACTCCGTCATGCACGCCGACAAGCGCTCCCCGCTCCACCTTTTCCAATCCGTTCCGTACAGAATGAAATCGCGTGTTTCCTCCTGTTACAATCCGGCATGGAATATTAAACTTGAAATCGGAGCATAATTGCGACCAGTAGCCGGTATAATCTTCCGGCAAAATAAGAATAATACGTATCGCCGGATCATAATCATAAAACGCCAAAATTGTATGCATTAAAACAGGGCGATTGTTCAAAAAGATAAACTGTTTAGGCAAGTCCCAACCTGTTCTAACCCCTTTTCCCCCTGCAACAATGATTACATATTTTTTAAGCATAACTTCATTTTATGTCTTCCAATATTTTTTTCGTTTCCTCGTTTACTTTGAATAATTTATCTTTACAAATTTTCAATAAACCGGAAGCTTCTTTGAGCTTATCACTTAAATCATCGACATCCAAACTGTTGCTTTCAATCAATGCGTGAATTTCTTCCAAACGGGTGTAAGCTTCATCATAAGATAATTCTTTTTTAGCCATTATTTATTCTTTTTCGTTATATCCAAGGTCAATTGCTTTTTTCAAATCAACGAGAGCGCCGTCTTTTTCATGTAGTAAAAGTTTAGTACGATATCTAATCACATATAAATAAGGATTTTGAGATTTCTCACCTGCCAATTGTATTGCTCGATTGATGTCATCATAAGCTTTTCCCGGTCTTTCCATCAAAAGATATAGTTCAGCTCTTCCGGCATACAGATTGAAATCTTCCGGCTCCTTATCCAAAAGATAGTTATATATTTTTTCAGCATCGTCGTAGTCCCCTCTGAACTTAGCTAAAGAAGCAAATCCCCGACGTGCATACAAACTTTTAGGATTTAAGTCAAGCATCCGCCTGAAATCAGCTTCAGCTAAATCCGTATTTTTAATTTGCAAATACAGTAAACCTCTCTGATACAGTGTTTCCTGATTGTTAGGCTTCACGCTCAGCAAGGTAGTGTAATCAATAATTGCGTTCTGCGCTTGTCCCATTTCGGCAAAGAGGGAAGCGCGCGCTTCAAGAAAATCAGGTTGTGTCGGATACGTCCCTAATGCCGCCGTATACGACAAGAGCGCTTCTTCGCGCTTACCCAATCTTCGCTGTACCGTTCCCAAATTGTTTAATAAAAGAGAATTTACAGGATTATCAGGATCTTTTTTCAGAACGGCTTTCAGGGCAATCTCAGCCGAATCCAACCGGTTTTGCCGAATATAATCAAACGCCAAAGAAAGTGAATCTTTTTCGTTTTGAGCCCAAACATAAACTCCTCCGAGCAAGAATATAATAGTAAATACTCCTGCCCGGGAAGTTTTTTTAAAATATGAATTGTTCACAGGTTTAGTTGGTTGCTTCAACCGGAGCGATCAATTTATAACCTTTTCCGTGAATATTCATTATTTCCACCCGCTCGTCGTCTTTCAGCAGTTTCCGAAGTTTTGTGATATATACATCCATACTGCGAGCAGCAAATTGATAAAAATCAGGATGAGGTTTCCAAATTGTATTGACTGCAAATTCCCGATCTAAAATATCATTCATATTAATGCACAAATTAGCTAACAAATCGCTTTCTTTGGTTGTTAATTTGATAGCTTCTTTTTTGTCGCTCAAGGTTTGTTTCTGTGTATCAAATGTATATTTACCAATATGATACATGGGAACTTCTTTGCTTTTCTTTCCCTTTATTCTCCTCATGATAGCTTCGATACGCAACAAGAGTTCTTCCATACTGAAAGGCTTTGTTAAATAATCGTCTCCGCCAACTTTAAAACCTTCCAAAATGTCTTCTTTCATATTTTTAGCCGTCAAAAAGATAATAGGAATTTCCGCATTGATGGTGCGAATATCCTGTGCTAAAGAAAATCCGTCTTTTTTAGGCATCATTACATCAAGAAGGCAAAAATCGTATTTTCTTTCCGGGAAAGCCTTTGCTCCTGCTTCTCCATCCGGGAACAGATCGGCATCGAATCCCTTCGCTTGCAGGTATTCTCTTAAGAGCATTCCTAAATTTTCGTCGTCCTCACACATGAAAACTTTTACTTTTTCTTCCATAATCATATAAATTTGTTTACGTTATAAAATAATTTTTTTATTCATTATTGAACATACGGTAAGCTGATAATAAATTTCGTTCCTAAATTTACTTCACTTTCCGCTTTAATAGTCCCATTTAATTCTTCCACAATTTTTTTCACATAAGCCAAGCCCAAGCCGAATCCTTTAACATCATGTACATTTCCCGTATGTACCCGATAGAAACGGTCAAAAATCTTTTTCAGATTTTCTTTTTTTATTCCGGGGCCATTATCACGAATGCTGATCAATATCTTGTCATTCACATTTTCCGTGCGAGCTATTAATCGCAACTGTATGTTCTGTTTACGATATTTCACCGCATTTTCCATTAAATTGAAAAGCACATTGGTAAAGTGCATTTCATCCACATAGACCATTGATTCTACAGCTTCCAACTCTAATTCGAGTGTCCCGCCGCATTTTTCCACCTGTATATCGAAGGCTTGCGCTACACTAAGCAACAAATCATTAGCATCTAATTCTTTTATTTTCAGTATCGAACGTCCGTTTTCCATCAACGACATTTGTAAGACTTTATCAATCAAAAACTGTAAACGCTTGGTTTCATCGGCAATTGTTCGTGTGATTTTATTAAAAGAAGCCGATTTGTTTAATGAACCGGCCTGCTCCATCGTTGAAATAAAATTTTCATCACTTAACATCTGACCGGCAATAGAAATGCCTGCAACCGGCGTTTTCAATTCATGAGTCATATTGCTGACAAAATCACTTTTCATTTCGGATAGATGTTTTTGCTTAAAAATAATATAAAGTGTTATTGTAAAAACCATTAGTAATAAGACCGAAAAAGCAATCGACGGAACGATGAATTTAATGGAATTTAATACAAACTGGTTTCTTGTAGGGAAAAAAACCTGTAATGTATATAACTTGGAAGCAGGATCATTGGGAAACAAAATCTGTGAAAAAACACTCAAGGGATCGATTATATTAAAATCCGCACTCTTATATATGACATTACGATTATTATCAATTACCACATATTGAAAAGGCACAGCTATGTTGTTGTTTGCCAATTCCGTTTCAATGTATGCTTTTAGCTGTTTAAAATTAATCCTTTCCCCTATCGGTTTTTCGTCTGTTTTCATCATTTGCCGAACGACTTCGCTAAGCAAATTTTCACTGTTATTGTACCGCTCGTATAGCGATTCCTGAAGGGATTGCGATTGAGAATTGATGCTGCTTTTCCCCGATCCGCGTATATTATTTTGAATAGTAATATCTTCACTCACAATAATGTCTAATTGACTTGTCCATTTCCCTGTACTCTGAAGCGCCAATTGTTGTTGTCCCTTTGTCAAAATATTATCGATTGGTGAATTAGATTTGCCGTTTGATTTTTTCCCCCATTTGATTATTTGATCTTTCAACAGTTGAGACGTTTCGTCTAATTCCAGTCCGTGAGATACCTGATACAGGCTTCTCTTAACTGCATCTTTGAATTGCTCATCCTGATTCGATACAATTTCACGAATATAGTTTATTTGCAGGTATAATAATCCTGCAAAAGCAATAATCATAAAACTTACAAGTAATCCGATAATCGATTTTTTCATCTATTGATATACCTTATGATTTAAGGAACAAAGTAACAATTTTTTTGTTTAACATTTATCAAAAAAAATACAAAAAATAGATGAAATAAAAATAAATGTTTTTAACAAAATCGTTGAAATGTTAAAACAGGGGGTGGAAATGTTAAAATTTCACTTTAGCTTATTTTCAGATTGCTTAACAACGCTAAGTACCGAGTGATTGCATCGGCGATTTCCGTCACGAAAACAAACTCATCAGCAGTGTGGGAACGGGCAGAATTTCCAGGTCCGATTTTCATGGAAGGAAAGTGCATCAACGACTGATCCGATAGTGTGGACGAACCGAACGGAATCATGCCTAAATCGATAGCTCGTTGCACCAAAGGATGTTCAATAGAAATTTGAGATGAATTTAAACGGAAAGAACGCGCCCGAACTTCAGCTCCGCAAGCGGCGGACAAGACATTAAAGAGCGCTTCATTGGTATATAATTCATTGGTTCGAACATCTACCGTAAATTTACATAGGTCGGGAATCACGTTGTGCTGCGTTCCCGCCTGTATTTCGGTTACGGTCATTTTCACGGATCCCAACAAAGGACTAACTGCAGGAAAGTGTTGTTGCTGAAACCATTCAATCACAGGGAGCGCTTTATAGATAGCATTCTCTCCTTCTTCCCGGGCGGCATGTCCGGATTTACCATAAACGATTCCATCTAAAACCATTAATCCCTTTTCGGCAATCGCCGGTTGCATGGAGGTCGGCTCTCCAACGACTCCTAAATTAATCGGAGGCAATTCAGGCAAAACAGATTCAATCCCATTTTTTCCCGATATCTCTTCTTCACAGGAAGCCAAAAAAATAAAATTGTTTTCCTGTTTTGTTTGTGTCAAAATCATAAAGACTTGGAGCAGAGAAACGAGAGAAGCTCCTGCATCGTTAGCGCCCAAACCAAAAAGTTTTTCTTCTTCTTCTATCGGAAAAAACGGATCTTTTGTCCATCCGGCTACCGGCTTGACCGTATCTATATGTGAATTAAGAAGTATAACCGGCTTTAGCTCATTCCAGCCGGGCGACATCAACCAGATATTATTACCCTTCCGTAAGGGATAATATTTCTTTTCTTTAAGCATATTCTCAAGAAAATCAGCTAATTGATTTTCTTCCCTACTGATAGAAGGAATGGAAATAAGCCGCTTCAATAAATCAATCGCATCAGAGAGAAAAACATTCATATTCCTATTTAATAATTAACTTTTGCTGCAAAGTTAGAATAAAAATCGTATATTTGTCGCTGTATATGAATATTAAAAATGGAATATAATCACTTATCTCAATTAGTTCATCACAATGCTCTGCAATTCAGGGATCAAGAAGCGTTGAAAATACGCGATAAAGAAACCGGCGTTTGGTTGTCCGTTTCATGGGAAGATTTTTCTAATAAAATTTTTGCTGTCGCCCAATCTATGTGCCACACAGGCGTAAAACCGCTATCGAATATCGGCGTTTATTCCCAAAATATGGCGGAATGTTTCTATATCGATTTCGGGGCTTTTTTTAATCGGGCAACCGTAGTTCCCATGTATGCAACGGCTTCGGTTCCACAAATAAGCTATATGATTGAAGAAGCGGAAATTGAATTGCTGTTTGTGGGTGAGCAACCGCAATATGATAATGCCTGGCAGGCGTTTCAAGCCAGTAATTTTTTAAAGCAAATCGTTATTTTAGACAATAGTGTAACAAAAGCCCCTGCGGACAAAACATCCATGTATTTTGATTATTTTAATTCACCGAAAAATCGTTCTTCGCAAGATATGATTGCAGTGGATAAACGGATGAAGGAAGTGAAAGAAGAAGATACCGCTCATATTATTTATACATCCGGAACCACAGGAGAACCTAAAGGAGCGGTATTATCCCATCATAATTACATTGAAGCTTTCAAATTACACGACATCCAGTTGTCATATCTTCCACAGCGGTTTCTTTCTATCAGTTTTCTGCCTTTGGCTCATATTTTTGAAAAAGCATGGTCGCTCTATTGCTTGCATCGCGGCAGCACGGTAGCTGTTAACTTAGACCCAAGAGAAATAACAACTTCAATCCAGGAAATCAAACCGCAAGCGATGTGTAGTGTCCCGCGATTTTGGGAAAAAGTATATGCCGGCGTCCAGGAGAGAATCGAAAATTCAAATTTTATTATTCAAGCAATTTATTCAAATGCTGTTGCTACAGGAAGAAAATATAACCTTGAATATATCAATAAAGGTAAAAAGCCATCTCTATTTTTGAAATTGAAATTTTGTTTTTATTCAAACGTCGTTTATTCCAAGTTGAAAAAAGTGCTTGGCATTGAAAAAGGATTAATTTTTCCTTGTGCGGGAGCTATGCTTTCCCAAACAATTGTTACATTTCTGCGTTCGGCAGATATTCCGTTGGTCATGGGTTACGGATTGACGGAAACGACTGCGACCGTCGGCTTTTTTCCTCCTATCAATTATGAAGTGGGAACAGTCGGTACGGTCTTACCGGGGTTAAGAGTCAGAATTGGAGATGACAATGAGATCCAAGTAAAGGGTGAAACAATTATGAGCGGTTATTATAAAAAACCGCAGGAAACAGCCGCTGCATTTACGGAAGACGGGTGGTTTCGAACGGGAGATGCCGGGAGTTTAACCGAAAGAAACGGTATTATTTTAACGGAAAGAATCAAAGATTTATACAAAACTTCCAATGGGAAATACATTGCTCCGCAACAATTGGAAGGACGCCTGATGGACGATAAATATATTGATAGTGCGATTATTATCGGCGATCAAAGGAAATATGTTTCCGCATTGATTATTCCGGCGTATGATGAGTTAAAAAAATATGCTTCCGAACACGAAATCCAATTTGAAAATATTCAAGACTTGTGTTATAACCAAGCTATTATTGAATTATATAAGAATCGTATTGGCGCTATGCAGAATGAATTTGCCAATTATGAGCAAATCAAGCGATTCACGCTTTTACCCGAACCCTTTTCTATTGATACGGGAGAATTAACGAATACGTTAAAGATGAAACGCTTGTTTATTGCGGAAAAATTTAAAGAGATTATTGATAAAATGTATGATTAACAGGTACTTTTGTACCCCCGCTGGGAATCGAACCCAAATTTCAGGTTTAGGAAACCCGCGTTCTATCCATTGAACTACAAGGGCGCATTTTTAAGCGGGACAAAAGTACTACAATTCTTTAGAAAAAACAAACGGATTCAAATCACTAATTTCACCGTTCTAATATTTCCTTTTGTATCGGCAATATTGATAATATACACGCCTTTTGTAGCCGATATGGAGGTATTGTCGCTTATTGATTTTGAGAGAAATACTTTCCCCGTAACATCGAATATCGTAATTTTTACAGGTTCCGAAACATTAGTAAAGCAAATAGCGTTTGTTTGTGCATAAACCGCAATATCGGAGAGACATGAGATTTGGGGTATATTCGTTTTCGGGCTATAGTTTAATTTTTTATCCATCCAATCTATTCTTGCGGAGATGTAATTTTTCACATTATTTACTTCTCCCTGATAACTGCCATACGTCTGTGGATTCATGTGTACCGGTGTATTTAAGATATCCCAACGCATAAAATTCAATTGTTGTGATTGATTTATCTCCGATGCATAATTGTCCACTACCTGCAGCAAAGCCTCTTTTGTTATAATGCCTCTGTCGCGGTAATCGGCATATATCGCTTTTAATCTTGAAACAAAACTTTCATCGGTAAACAATCGGTCCACAACATCTCTAAATCCGTTTGCAGCGCTTCCGTATTCATATACCCATTGGGAATGACTATTGATCGGGTAAGTCCGATAATCGTTTTCGTAAGCAATATCAAAATCCCAAACAGGACCAAACTTAAAAATATCGTCATTCCTCTTTTTGTACATATACACACTCCAATAAGTGTCGGTATTCCCTGATATTTCGCCCACTAAGAAATGGCGGATAAAACTTTCCATATCCATATATTTCCGATAGCCGTTTACGGGGTCTTTATAATTAGAAGAAAATACGGCGGCTTCCATGGTATTATATTGATTCTTGATATAGTTATATTGTTGAGTTACAATTGCATCATCTTTAGGATAATGTATTGTAACAGGCGTATAATTTCTTGCCGATTCGAACCAACTGATTTCACTATAAGCGTAGGCATCCACTTCCACTAAATATCCGCCTGAAAGATTAGGCAATGTAATGTCATTAGCAGTCATCGTCTGAACATCGACGCGTCCCGGAGCTACTTCAACTTGATCGCAAAGCTGATAGCACCCTTTGTATTCTCCGTTCAAAATAACATCAACAGGAATCCCGACAGGTGTGAATGCCATATCGAACCTCCTGCTTAAATCAAAAGCCAACAGATTGCGCATTAAAGTTTTATCTCCATAATTATTTATTAGCGTCCAGTTTTTTTCCTTAGCGGGAAAACCCATTAAATTTACTTTAGTGTTTAGTTTCATCCTGTAAGGCTTTTTAGGGAAACCCCAACTGGCATTACCGCGTCCTCTAATATCCAAATTATCGCTATATATCGTTTTCCCATTGTTGTATATAAAAGAGACATAACCTTGCACATAATCCTCTTTGCTGGTAATATCCACAGCATTAAGGGTATGTATAGTTATAGCCGGTAAATTGGTAAGCGGGGGAAAATAAGAATTATCGCCGGCGCCCTTGTAACCGTAAAATGCTATTTCGGCAATATTGCAACGCACATCGTTCGGGCCTACGTATCTTACATAGCGAAAGCCTTTTGAACAATTAATAATCTGCTCTGTCATCACATTCATCGGCGGAGCTTCGGTCACCATCAACAATGGCACGGCATCCATAAAATCGGATCTATTCGCTCCTTCAAAAACACCCAATACGATGCGTTGAGGTCCTCCGTCATAATCGTTTCGGGGTGCATAAGCTATTTTTGTAATAACATATTTTTCGCCCAAATCCAAACCGGCCCAGGTTCCGCTTCGGTCATAAGAAGCAAAATAGGTATTCAAATTGCCATCGAAAGCATTCGCTTTGGTATTAACGGTAGTTGATGGATTACCGGTTGAATAATCAACACTTAGCGCTGTTCCTATAATCGTAGTTGCAGGAAGTTTTTCGGAAGTTTGAGCGGTTATCGAAACGGCATAAATGAATATAGATAACAAAAACAATAATGTTTTCAAATAAATTTTGTACTGTGTTTTCATAAAATTTTTGACTATAATAAGTGGATTTGTTAATTATCACGTCACAAAATTACAATCATTTTTTGTTTTTGCAAATAAATTTGCTGCATCTTTTTCACATATCTTTGCTTAATTATACAGCACCGTTTTTATCCATAATTGAATTTCTTTAATATTTTCAATGAACAATTTTTCAAAGATGTATTATTCGTATTCGTATTCCCAACTATCAATATAGGGACCAGTATACAACGAAGAAGCATCGCTCATACTATCATTAATAGTCCTCTTGATTAGGTTATCATTACGGTCATAATAATACCTTACATCGTTCTTAATCAATTCCGGATAGTTCTCATCGTATCCGATTGAACGAATAAGAAGGTCTTGGTCGTAAAAATTTTCTGTAACATCACACTTGTCCATGAAATAAGATTTCAACTTCACCACCTTGTCTCCTTTGTATTCGTAAGATATAATTTGTGGCGATTGGCCATCAACAACTATTTCGTGTTTTGTGAGTTTTCCGTCCGTATATTCATAGGTGTGGGAAACCCCAAGCATTCCATTATTAGAAAACACTTCTTCTTTTATCTTGTTGCCTTCAACATCGTAGGATATAACGACGGTGGATATTAAAATAAGTGGATTTTCTGCATATTTCAATATTTTCTCTAACTGTCCTTTTGCATTATACAAGTATGTTTCATAACTATCGTTATTATTAGCATAGTCAATTCTGCTGATTCTACCTAATTCGTCATACTTGTATTCAGAATATAAACTTCTGTTGTTGTCAGAAGA